>Ga0214544_1000760_pt1 | contig 62244 bp, 33 predicted proteins | sample CNSS3metaG_FD_160074 | JGI IMG/M metagenome (GOLD analysis project Ga0214544, IMG submission 160074) | Root nodule microbial communities from cowpea collected in UCLA plant growth center, Los Angeles, California, USA - CNSS3 | ecosystem: Host-associated > Plants > Roots > Nodule | place: USA... | reverse complement strand
CCTAACCCTAGCTTCTAGAAACTAGGTCAAATAAGGTTACAAAAATGAGAGACAAAAGAGCTAATAACTATGGTGTGTGCAAGGCTAATTTCGTTCTAGCACAAAAGGAGACAAAGAATGTGTCTCATATGTCTCCAAAAAGTGGCCAAAGTGTGCTAAATTCAAAGGATTGCTCCCCAATCACCTTGCGCCACCTAGCATTGCTTTCTTACTCCTAATTAACCTACAAAGCAAATAAACATAGATTAGCATGTTGGCTTAAGTCAACTCAACTATAGTCAACAAGTCAAACCTAGTCAAAGGTCAACAAGTCAACTAAAGTTTATTCAACTAAGTCAACTTTGGGAATCAAAAATAACAAACACAAATGAAAGGGATGAATGATTAGTGAACTTCCTTTCTAAACATGCTTAGTCTTCTTAAGCATGTGCCTCCATCTTTGGTTGGGGTCAATCCTTCATCAACTTGGCACCAAAGGAGGTTGGTAGGCGTACTTATTTGCCCCTTGCATGTTACACTATGTCCAGACAAGAGAAGATAAGTTTTTGCTTACGTTTAAAGAGTGTCAAGGTATCTCAATGATACTCTTCAAATATTCAGAGTTTAGTGTCCATGCAAGACTTGAAGTTTGTTGGCCTAAAGTCTCACGATTGCCACATCTTAATGCAACAGTTGTTACCTGTAACTATTCGTGGAATTTTACCCAAAAATGTTAGACAAACTATAACGCGTTTGTGTGCATTCTTCTCTTCAATTTGTAACAAAGTCATTGATCCTTTAAAGTTAGATGAACTTCAAGCCGAAATTGTTATCATCTTGTGTCAGCTAGAGATGTCTTTCCCTCCATCATTTTTTGACATCATGGTACATTTACTTGTTCATCTGGTGAGAGAAATCAAGTTTTGTGGACCAGTATACTTAAGATGGATGTATCCCATTGAACGTTACATGAAGATTTTGACATACTTACTGCTGCAATTGGACGGCCTAAGCACCCTGGACGTGTGCATGGTGCTGGATCAGGAGTCGGCATACGCCAATTTTTTGGTTCCTCCTCTTGTCAGTCTTCACGCAGTCATGGTGCTGATTATGAACAAAGAATGAAGGAAATGATCATGACGTAGGTGAGAGAAGAACTTATGCGCCAATTTGAGTATTATGGCATTCGTTCGCCAATGGATCCTTTGCCCGAACTAGACCCATTTGTGCCTCCCACAAGTAAATTTTTTTTCTATAAGTTATGAATTGAATAAATGATATTTAATAAAGTAATTAAATAACATTAATAAATCGTTGACTCTAACAGGTAGAACCGAAAATGGGAGTTGTTCAGCTCCACCCGGAGATGACATGGATGACACGCATCCATGTCAACTATATATTTGGGATGGTACAGAGAAGACACTAGTGGCTCATGGAAAAGTATTTGAGGCAGCCACAATTTTTCATGGCATGGAGTTATCAGAGGATGAGGTTAAGGTCACGGTAGAGGAGGTTCTCATGTCATTTGCTTTAGTTCCTGTGCCAACAGATGAGGTGTATACTGTGGCACAGGCATTCCAGTGTTTCCTCGCCTGGCCTAGAGATTTGGTTGTTACTGATCCCCCGATACAGACTCTTAAACCCACAAATATACTACATTTTTAAGTTTACATGTTTATTACATTCAAACTTAAATTATATTCCATTTTAACTGAAATTGCATCAATATAGGAAAAACCTCAATCAAAGAAGATTCTTCTCTCTTTAGAGGATCCTTTTGGTGCATTGCTCCAACTTGCAGAAATCATAGCCGATAAGTCGATGCAGGTTCCTTGGGATGCTAACATTTTTGGGAGAGATCTTGACATCCCACTTTACTTGCATTCCCAAGATGTCTTGGAGCTTGCACGGGGACAAGAGGAACTGAATATTACCATTATTCAGTTATAGATGATCTAAGTCTTTCAGTCATTATATATAGTTATATGATATATTTATCTATTTACTTATATCAAATCAATTTTATGTGTCTAGTGTCACTGAAACTATGGGACTGAATGATGTATATGGGTTTGTAGACCCCCAACTCACTCATGAAGGCAACAAGTTTGATGACATCCAATCATATGTGACTGGATGCTTTCAACACAGAAAAGAATTTTATTTTGTCCCTTATGTTGTTGGGTAAGTCATTTTTGTTAACTTATGAATATAATCTGTCATTTTAATGCATAACAATGAATTTATTTTCTTCTCAGACGTCATTGGCAATTACTTGTGGTTTCCCTAAGGGAGAACTTTGCTGTGTGGTTTTGCTCTTTGCACCACCCTCCCCCAAACTATCTTAGACAAGTGATAGATTGGTAAGAAACCTAATCTCAATCTTATGAAAATGACGTTATATAAAAGTATTCTAACTTATTCCCTTTATCATAGTTAAATTATTGGACATAACATGTTGTTAGGGAGATCAACAGCTAAGGCAAAATATCTTGCATGGTATTCCCTCCAGGTTTGGTATTTCTATCCATATATTTATAATTTTTTGATTTGATTTTCTTCATTAATTGATTTTAATGTTGTTGATATAATGTAGTGTAATAGACAAATCGGCTCATATGAGTGCGGTTACTATATAATGGAATGGATGACAACAATTGTGTGTGCTCGTATTACAACTAATTGGGAAACGATAATATATTTTTGAATTAAAATAATTACTTTGCAATATTCTAAAGTTTGGTATACTAAATTTTTCTTTCTATATACTAACTTAACTTAATGTCTTATTTTGTAGACATTCAAGAGTCCTTTGCCAATTCCCGCGAATAAAGTTTGGTAGGATAGCATGTGCAAAATTCATAATTCAAATGTACAATAGTATTGATTAGGATATATGTATTTGGATTGTGTATATTTCAATTATCTTTTAAATGTTTTTGGGTTGTTTGAGAAAATATTTTGTTCTGGTTTGTGCTGCTCTATGAAAAAAATATGCAAGTTTAAATGTGGGAATCACAATAAAACAGAAAATTTATTTAAAAAAAAAAAGCAGTAGAATAGGCCTCGGTTGTGACCAAGACCGAAGCAAAAAGGCACCCTATGGCCTCGGTTTTTACAATAACCGAGGCCAAAGAGTTTGCGAAAATTTTAATTAAAAAAATTATTTAAAACCTATGGCTTCGGTCCTACTTGACCCGATGCAGAAAAGAGGGTATATGACACTGATTTGTTAACAATAGAGGCATAAAAGGGGGTATATGGCCTCGGGTAACAACCGAGGCAAAATGAGGAAAATAACTGGGACAAAAAGCCCTTACTGCACTGGTGAAAATGTATGTTGGTATGCTTTAGACATGATGATGTTTGTATCTAGGTATCACTATTACATATTCCTTCTTTAGTAACATTTAAAAAATGTTACTAAATTATAAAAAATGTTACTAATATAATTTAGTAACATTATACCACATGTTACGTATATCCTATATTACTAATAAATATTAGTGACATTTTAACGTATCAATTCAAACATTTATAAAAATGTTACTAGATATCTTTAATAACATTTATTTAATAAAAATGTAACATTTTAAAAAATGTTACTAAATCTTTTTAGTTATTTTTTTTTATAAATGAGTAACATTACAAAAATGTTACTAAAACTCGTTGGTAACATTTTTTGTGAAATAAAGAGACATTTTAAAATTGTTACTGAAAAAATTTAGCCATATTTGTTTTTGTTAAGGCAACATTATAAAAATGTCACTAATATAAATACTTACACCAACACTTTTTTTGACCAATCGATCTCTTGTAATCACAAGAAAATTTGATTTTAATTTTTATAGATCAATTCTTTGAAATCTCTACAACTATTTGTATCCCTTTTCTAGTTATTTTTAATTCTTACCGCAAATAAACAAATATTTCACCTTATTATAATAGATTATATTACTTAATGATAATTCAGACGTATAGAGGGAGAAAAAAATAATTAATAATCTCTAATGATGTATTCTTGAGCATTTCATCATTGTTAACTATTATTATTCAAACATAAATAAACAAAAGCACCAAATCACTCAAACTTTAACAAAATCCATCTACCACCTTCCATAATTGACTTCCTTCTTAATGACTTATATGATCACAACCAAAGAAGTCTTGAGATTATTCTTAACTCCACCCTACTATTTTGCCTGCAAAAATGAGTAAAATGAGATATTATGTATACTTGCTACTAAAATTGTTATTTTCAAAACAACCAACCATATAAGATATATATAATATAACATTCATACCTTATTCAAGTTGCTTCTTCAGCTCATTTGCATGTAATAATGTATGTGTACTATCTAGCAACTGTAAATAAAGATAATTAACATTGATAAATTGGTATAACAAATACATAAATGTTTTTAACCAAACTATTTGTCAGAGAGTTTCATGCCTTAACAACTTTTTTCTTAACTTATTTTTTAAATGAAATGTTAAAAAATAAGTGATTCAAATAATTAAGCTTTATTAATGTATTGAAATTCACATACCCTTTTAAAATTATCTAAATCAACTTTTGTTTCTTTATAGTTGTTTGCAAATTCTTGCTTGTAATAGTGATCATTTATAAGTCAATAAACGAAAAGAATAAAATTAGAAGCATACTTTAGAGAACTAGATCTTACAGGAAAAGCTCAAAGGCATTTGATGGATATTTGAGAATGCTAAGATCTTGTTTAAGTATGACCATTTTAACATTACACTACAAGAAAACTGTTTATTTCCGACGGATAAATTTCGACGGATATAAATTCGTCGGTAATTTATTTTTTCCGACGGATTTACCGACGGTTATACTTTGCGAACATTACCGACGGACTAATCCGTCGGTAGCATGTATTTTAAAATTTTTTATTTATTTACCGACGGATCGATCCGTCGGTAAGTTTCCCAGTGACTGTGCACTAATTTACCGACGGAACTTAATCCTTTACCGACGGATCATTTCCTTCGGTAATTTCCTCGCTGAAATTAAAATCGAATTTCGCTCTTCCCCCAATTCAGTTTCCCTGAAAACGCAAAGACGAAGGCGAAGGTGCAGAGAGACGAAGGTGCAGACCAGCGTGGTGGCGCGAGCGACGTCCAAGGTTTTCCGATTCAAGGTTCTTCCCCGTGCCGGCGCGACATTGCAACAGTGAGTGTGCCCTAGCCTTGCCGTGACGTTCGTGGGTGCGGCGCAATCAACGGCAGGGAGCTCCGTCCGCGTTCTCCGTCGAGGTCACCGGCGTAGTGGAGTGGTGTGGTGCAGAGCAACCCGTTTTCCGATTGGACTTCACCGGTGCCACGCTGCCACCGTGAGCATGCCCTGAGCCGTCCTTTGATTCACGATCTCCGTCAGCGTTCTCCGTCGAAGTCACTGGCGTAGTGGTAATTGACACTCTTCCTTTGATTTCTTTATGTCTCTGCATATTCTCATTGTCGTTATGTAATTGGTAAGGATTTTTTGGGGCACCACCGTGGTTGAAGCTTTGGATTGGGGGAGGCAGCTGCTATCAAATTTTTGGGTGCTTAAGCGCGAGTCTGAGCCATTGCAGGTATGAGCTTTTTCTCTTTCTCTCTGAAGCGATAATTGATTGATGTTATTTTTTGTTTGTATGTTAATTTGATTATGTGTTTGAGCTAGTAGGCAGAGATGTGGTGTATTTTTTGTTTGTATGTTAATTTGATTATGTGTTTGAGCTGGTAGGCAGAGATGTGGTGGGGAGCAGAGTGTAAAGCGTGTGTTGATTGATTGAAATGGATAATTAAAGTGAAAGGTTAAATGTGCGTTTAGATTTTGAAATTTGGTTTAGAGTGACCCCTCAAATTGTTTTTGTTTTGCAACATCTTGCAAGTAGGCTTTGGCCTCATGAGTGTAGTATATTTGGTGTTGCTTTACTAAAAATTTCCCTTCATCACTTGATGCTGGTTTTGTTACTGATTTATTATGTTGGTTTGCTCTTGATTACACTTCAATCATTCCCTCGCCTTTCCTTTACTTGAAAGGCATGAAGTCAAAAACGTATTCAATAATACATTAAATTTAAAGTGAATATCTATCTGATGTCCACTTGTAATCATAGTTTGACTAGGTTCTTTCGATTACGACAATTATGAGTTTCATAACTCTTCAAATTTGTTACCCAATAAGTGAGATATATATTCCCACAATATGATACTTTTGGGAACATCTCACTGTTTTACATGGCCTTCCATGTTGGACTTAAGTAATAATAGGTTTATTACTTAATTCCCATGTTCTTTCACTATCACAAATGTAACACTGTCTATCTTTGCCTTGTCACAGAAAATGGGCGAAGTTCCCCGCCACCGTCGTTGGGTTTATGACCGTTGTTACAGTGGTAGGAGAGGCTTGAAGGAATCTTTTGTGATAGGAGTTGAAGAGTTTATCCAGACGGCTCGTCAAGTCTCATGTGCTAGTGGATCACAAGATATCATTGATGATCCTGCTGCAAATGATACGATTAGGACAAAGTGTTGGGTTGAGGTTGTCGGGGGTAAGAATAAAGGAAGAATATATGGGACAGGACAACTTGCAGGTGGAAGCAGTGGCATAAAGCCCCAATCTACTGCATCCACCTCCAGTATTGAAGAAGTTACCTTCCTCAAACAACGACTGCAAGAAACTGATGAAAAACTAAAAGCAACTGATCAACGATTGCAAGAAAACGATCAGGCTTATGCAGAATTGAAAGGTCAATTTCAGTCGTTACAGAACATACTCCTGACACTTCTGCCTCCTGACCAACAAGTCCTTCGACAGGCTGTATCCAACCTAACACAGTCTCAGCAACAGCCTGCACCTGCCCAGCCTACAACAGTCCAACCAAGCACTGAGCAGCCCGACCAAGTGCTGCCCAACCCAAGTCCAGACCCTGCAGACCCTGCTGATTGTGATGATGACTATGTAGATTATTAGAGTTTATGACTTATGACATTTATGTTTAAACTTAGTGTACATTTGACATTGTCTTTGCACCACAACTTATGTTTGATTGTTCATATTGAATTTGGAAGTTCCTTATTAGATATCTTGTATGAATTTATGTAGTCTATATGAGTTGATTGTAAATATGCAGGTCTGTACTGAATTGGCAGGTCTGCTAGTGTTGAATTGGCAGGTCTGCTTGTGCTGAATTGGCAGGTCTGCTTGTGTTGAATTGGTGTGGTAAATTAAATATTACAAGTGATTCTGCAGTCTTGGCGTATTTTATCGAAGGATTTACCGACGGATATATCTGTCGGTAATGTACAATCAAGTTACCGACGGATATATCCGTCGGTAATGTGCACAAGACAACTTTTTTATGATATCATTTTCGAAGGATTTACCGACGGAATCTTCCTTCGGTAACATTTACCGATGGATACTGGCCGTCGGAAATTATCGACGGGTACTGGCCGTCGGTAATTACCGACGGATAATTCTGTCGGTAATTTCCGACGGTCAGTATCCATCGGTAAATATTACAGACTGGCCTTTTATCGACGGAATTTTGTCCGTCGCATTTCCGTCGGTAAAACTAAATTACCGACGAATTTTTGGCTTTACGGACGAAATATGACCGTCGGTAATTACTGTTTTTTTGTAGTGTATACTACAAAAAAAAAATCACAATTCCAACAAATATAAGAATTCAATCATAACCATTGTCTCCACCACAACATCACAAGCTTGCAAGACAATAACAACATTTTTTTTTAATTCCAATGCACACCATTTTTTTAATTCCAATGCACACCGTTTTTTTTAATTCCAACACACACCATGAATTTATTCACACAACCTAACACAAATTTATCTTCTTTAAAAAAACCACTAACCCATATCAATTCTCCATTTGAAAAAGATAGAAAGCATTACTTTACCCCATAACCCATTACAAAAATGAAAAAAAAAAACAAAAAATAGAATAGAGTATTTTCCCTTGCAATTCTATGGAGAAACCCACAACCCAATATAAGATCATATTTTTTCTATTACTCTAGCCAAGGTTCGAACACACAACCCCCCAAGACTCAAGCAACACTCCAAACCATATCAAGCATCATGTATTTCCATTCATTCAACACGCACATCATTATAATAAAATCCACGCATTCAATGCATTCAAGAAAAACCAAATAAATTATAAACATGCCAAATAAAATATAAGTCATCATGACATATAAGTTACACCCAAAAACACACATAAGCACCTCCACACAATTATACAATTGTACTTAAAAATATAATTGCCCCAAATGCACACATTAGGAATCAAACCATTGACCACTAACTTATGACAAGGCTCTAGCCAACTATGTTACTCTTCATTTTTGTTTATGACCTTATGTATTAATTCAATTAATATTCCTCACATCCAATTATCACCTTAGAAACATAATTATTTTTCATGGGTCTTACAGTTGCGACAACATTCTTTGCTTCGCGTTTTCACCTAAGGTAAGTTTGTGGTATGTTTAACCCAAATGCATGTTGCTTGGCTACTTTGGACCAATTATTTCTCGTTTTCACTGATTATTTATGTGCATTGGTGTGTTTTTGAATTCCTTTAAGTGGCATGTTGTCCTCCGTTCTCCATTGTCAGCGACGACTCCTCCACAACAGCGGTGACTCCTTTACAATAGCGGCAAGGATGCTTGAGGTGCTTAGTTCCCTCCAACTTCGTTCAAGGTTTGGATTTGTACCAAATATTGGTTGTGGTTTATATTCGTTGATGTTTGGTATGTCTTGATTTGTATGTGATTTTGGTTATGATTCTCCTTATTTTATTTAGGTTTAATTAGTCAGATGATTTCCACTCTCGTTCGGATGTGTCAGTTTGGTATCCGCTTTTAAAAACGTGTCAATTACGTTCCAACTTCTGAAAAAAAAATGCTTCAATTAGGTCCTTTTCCAAAAAAAAAAAAAATCATTAACATTGTTAACAATGTGCCACATGTCAATTTGTGATTTTTTTTAATTTTTTTAACTTTTTTTTTAATTTTTAATTTTTTTTAAAAATGTCATATGTCAAGTTTCTAGTGTAACACGCGGCACTATCAGTGCCACGTGGCAAGGTACTATCATGTGTCAATATCACTACCAAGTGTTATTCTTTTGATTTCAATTTAATCCCTACATATGTCTTTTTGTTTCAATTTAGTCTTGACATATATCTCTTTGTTTCAATTTAGTGATTCAAAGGCCTAAAATATCGAACCTTAAAAGCCTTTTTGGTGTTAGTGAGTCCACACGAGCATTAGTTAGGTTTAATTATGTGATGACTTTAAACTTGCATATGTATTTAGAACTAATTTCTTTTTGTTTTTATGTTGGATAACGTATTACACTACTTTTTATTACATTATATATTATAGTTTATTGTTATTTAATATAATTAAATATGTAGCATTTATAAGTAGGTAGAAAGTTGAATATGAACAGGTTGATTTATCCACCGGTTCAACCATTGATTTAGTCACTTTAGCCATGATTAAGTCATTGATTTAGCCACTGATATTATTTTAATTAAATTAAAAAACATATCTATTTGTGACAAAATTAGCGATCGAAAACCATTTCATTAAACTAAAATATGTCCCTATTAGCGACCGAAAGTTTGGTTGCTAAATTGGTCTCTAATACTTTAAGGTGACCAAATTTATAGTGACCAATTAACGACTATAATTTCAGTGGCTAACTATTTTATGACTAGGATTTTTGTCACTATTTATTTTTTGTGGTTAATTCAGTGGATAAGGGTGTCAACCACCAATTTTACCCTTTCAGCCATCGATTTCGTCAATGGCTAAATTTTTTTTTCTTGTAGTGTGTGAATGCTGAAAGGAGCAAAGTTCAAACCAAGCATGAGCTCAATAATAAAAAGAAAGTATATATCCTAAAAAGAACCAGTTGGTTCATAATTGAAGTCTTGAATAATGATGTTGAAGATTCAAATTGAAGAAATGAATCAAGTTATTCAATATCAAGAAGATTATAAATGAAGAGTTGTGATTCTAATTATCAATGCTAGCTAAAGCAACAATTATATAATGGATATAGAGTCATACGAGAAGAATACGAACAAGAAAATAGAGAAAGAATGAGGTGTTGAGAAATTGTCATATAAATAGTGTTTAGAGAGATATTGGGTTGAGAACTTGAATATTGTAAAATTCTTCACTGAGTGAAGTTATAACCTATGAGTTGTATTGTACCACTCTTGTTGTGAGAGTATTATCTAATTATTTATTGCTATATTTATCCCTATATAAGTCATATAACTCGACCACTACAATATAGCAGTTGCATCTTCCTTCCATCACTTCACTTTCAATCTCATAATATTGAAGTTGCAAGATTTATTTATAGATTAAGATTCTAATTATTTTAGTAATATCAAATAAAAATGCACCACTTTGACAAAATTTGCGAAAGGAAAAGAAAAGAAAAGAAAAACAAGAATGAACCGCGCAATGTATATCGGTTGGTCGGTCTAGAACATGGATTCGTTACCATGTGTCATGCTCTGGGTGCTCTTCAGCGCCACCTGTTTCTCAAAACTCTGAATCATCATCTGTTTCCATCTGACAAGTGTAAATTCCTCTCTCTCGTGTCTTCTCTTCTAGTATCCGAAGAAACATCGATTGGGACATATATATATATTCCAAGTCTCAACCCAAAATCAAACCATCCAACACGAGAAAACGTACAATCCATTCTCTTCAATTAAAATATAAAGTTGTAAAGTCGAATCACCATGAGCCAGGAGCAGCCGAAGAGGCCTCAAGCGGAGAAAGATCCAATCAAATACGGCGACGTTTTCGACGTCTCCGGCGATTTGGCATCCCAAACCATCGCGCCAAAAGACGCAGCTCTCATGCAAGCTAAAGAGCACCAAATATTAGGCCAAACTCAAAAGGGAGGCCCCGCCTCCGTAATGCAATCCGCGGCCGCCGTTAACGTCCGCGACGGCAACGTCGGTCGTGGCGAACTCTCCGGCGTGGCAAGGGAGCAAGGCGTTAGCGTCTTGGAAGGCAAAGTGGATGGCCAACGCGTCATCACTGAGTCGGTGGGAGGACACGTGGTGGGGCAGTTCGTTGAGCCCGAGATTCCGATGGAAACCCCGAGCACCGCGCTTGAGCGAGACGCCATAACCATCGGAGAGGCGCTGGAAGCAGCTGCGGTGGCCGGAGCGGGGGACAAGCCAGTGGATGAAAGCGACGCCGCCGCAATACAAGTGGCCGAAATGAGAGCCACCGGGAAGAACGAGACAAAGAGTGGGGGGTTGGGCGCCAGGGCCCAGTCTGCAGCCACACGTAACACACGCACTGTGCCTCAGTCCGACAAGACAACCTTGTCTGATGTCTTAACAGTAATTAACCTGTCTTATCTCTTTTCTTTCTCAACAAGAGAATGAGACATTAACTGTTACTGTGAATGTAGGATGCGAGGGAGAAACTGCAAGGTGATAAAGCGGTGACGCGAGAAGATGCAGAGGGAGTGATTGGAGCTGAGCTGAGGAACAAGTTGGACATGAAAACTACCCCTGGTGGGGTCGCTGCGTCCATGGCTGCAGCAGCCACCATTAATCAAAACAGTTAAGTTTCTTAAATACTAGTATCTCTTTTTACCTTGTGTCAGAATATTATGGTAGATTTTCATGATAGTGTTAAACGTGCAGGAAATAAGGGATGATACATGAAGATCTTACATATATGCCGGAGTTTCAAGTTACTGAGTTTGACTTTTAACACTTTTTAGTTTGATCACTTTTTTATGTTTCACTTTCTCTTTGGTGTACTTTTGTGTACTCGGACTCTCCTACTTTAATGGTAGTTGTTTCTTTTTTTCTACCAAAAACATTGCCTCATTGTCCATGGAGAGGGAGTGTGATTTTGGGCTGAATAGGCCCATATCTAAGTTCTATGATAAAGACCAAAGCCCTATATGGTCAGTGGGCTGCCGAAATAAAATGAAGAAGCACTTTCTAACAAAAATGACACGAGTAATTAACAGTTAAGATAAATTAATTAATATTTTGATTAATCTTCCTATTTCTTATCTTAAAATACATTTTATAGCATATATATTTTAAAGATAACATTTACTATAATATTTTTTGATATTTTCTTTATGTTTATGTATCTTTTCATTTCAATATATTCTTCTTCTAATACTGAGAATGTAACATGCTCAAATATATTTTTAATAGGTTAAAATTTTCGATTTTCTTCTATTACCATACTTTAAAGTCAAGCTAAAAGGCACAAACTTTAATTTTCAAAATTTAAACTCAAAATGGCATCATATATCATCGAGCGGACTCACTTTCTTTTTTTACGAGCTAAACTCTAATCCAGACTTGTTTGAACAAAGGGTACACAACTATTGTCTTCTGCTCAACTTTTAATATTTGGTAATTCAATATAATAAAAGAAAGTTGAATGTGGTAAAAGAAAACCTAGTTTAATGGATTTTACGCTAACTAGGTCCAAACCTGTCTAAAAAATATTTATATTCGAGACAAGGGCTAAAGTCGAGTACTTGATGATATTGTTTTGGCCATAATTGTTCAATAATTCAATCTAATGTCCGACAGAAGCACGCCCTATGATTTATTTGATGATTAACTTGTGGATTATTTTATATTTTCTATAAATTAATTTGAAGACAACTTATATTAAAGAATTTAATAGTGAGAACGTTAAAAAAATCGTTTTTTCTTCTTCCACGTGAAATCCATGATTGTTTTTTAGCATAATCCTTGTCCACGTTGAGGTTGAGGGGACGTAACAAGGAAAAAGAAAGAATAAACATAGCTTTTGGAGTGAATAAGCATTTGAATTTACGAATTTGTATGGATTGAGTTGCTGATGAATAAAATAGCATGTGCAGTCAAATACCGAAGTTAGAAAAAAAAGCATATCTTTCTGGTAAAGCCTTTAATGCATGCATGGCAGGCAGAGACAGATGATGAATCCAACACATCATGGCATGCTATTTCTATCCAACGACACTGACATACCCACGTTGAGTCTGCTCTAAGTGGGACACCATCATCGACATACATAAACATTCAAACTAAGATCAATTTATCTAATCAAAAAACAACACACTGAGTTTACGAAAAAACAAACGAAACAAAACAATGTCAACCTGTGAATCCATGCAAGGACACTCTGTGAATCTTGTTATGTTTAAATGTTGATTGCAATCTTGGGGTATCTTGCTAAACTATTTTTCAAAATCCGAGTGTTCACTGATGATTCTGTAATTAAATCCAGTGATGCTAGCTAGCTAGCACGGAGCAAGTACATGCTTCAAGAGTTGAGTTGTTGATGCTGCAAATCATATGATTCTGCACAACTAATGATTCTTCTCCACCAGTCTTAGACTGTTAAGGGTGTCGGTTTCGTACCGATATTATATATATAAATTTATATGCAGACACAGTAGAACACTATTGGTGCATCACTGAGTTGGTAAGTGTGCATGTGGACAAATGCAATTAAGGTGGCATGCACTTCATATACTGTTACACAGCTCATTCTCATGTATATGTTTGGGATTTGGGATTGAGTAAGACTCATGAAGACCCTTGTCACTCACTTCATTTGTGAATGCTCAATTTTTTTCTTTTTAACCGATGTGAGATTAGATTCTAATGATCAGTTTTGAGTTTATATAGGAGATTTGAAGTTATAAAGAATGTATTTTAAAGAAATTAAAAGAATGCATCGTGCTTATGTCTAGAAATAAATAAACATAAGTTATTGTTGTTGGACACATGAAGTACAATCATGAGGATACATAATATAACTCAATTTTGATATTTGGCGGTGCATGTGTTAAGGTGGGCGATAATTCAAGTTAATTAAATGAAATGAAACATTAGAGATTGTTGAGTTCTAAATTCCTTTTTAAAAGCATTTTTCTGGCCACTTTCACTATTTTTCATTTCGAGATGATAAAAAAATGACTTTTAGCTACTAACAAATTTTTGTTGTCTTAGTATATCATTTTATTATTAAAACTATTGTATTGAATCTGGTTCAACTTGGATTTAATTTTAAATGTAAGTCTAATCTTGCATCTATGTCTTTATCGGTACAATAATCCATCAGATTTTAAAAACCTTTAATAAAACACAACTTGATTACTATAACTTATTTTAAAGGAGTAATGTTTCACAGTCACACCTGCCTCGTTAATTTTATCAATGAAAATGCTTTTTAAAGGTTAAGCAATAAGGCATGTTTCTTGTACAACTGTTATTGTGATGGACGACATTAAATAATTAACTATATAAAATAAAAGTATAAATAATTATTGAATTATATTAATATAATTTGATTTTTAGTTATTTAAGGGTAGAAGGAAGAGCGCATTTTTTGTATGGTGTGTGTGAGAAGCAAATTTGGCAAGGTGAAGAGCGGTGTGTTTGAATATTTGGAAAGGAAGAAGCCGTTGGTGTTGGGAATTTGGTCCTTGTCTTTTTCTTTTCCTCGTTATTAAGAAGGACGCACGTTTAGATTGAGTTGCTTCTGCACCTCTGCTACTTCCACTTCACTCAACAGTGTGTAACGTACCTGAATGATTGGAATTATTATAGCACCCACACACACTCTTGCCATCACCATTTTTACACCAACATTACAATTTAGATTCCTTCTCTTCACCGCTTTTTTTATTCAATATTCCGATGTTATACTATTTAACGAAAATTAAACAATGTAATGAAAGATTATTCAAAATATTTATTCATATTTATTTATGTGACTCTTTATATTTGTAATTGTTAAAGTATAATTCTGTTTAATAATTGTTTTCGGTATGAAAGAGAACTTAAATGTAATATATTAAATATCTCAAGAAAAATAAATGAAAGAAGATAATAGAAAGGGAGATCTATTAAATTTCCAAATTATCTTCGTATTATCCTAAATTTTATACTAGTGTTCATGCAAGAAACAATAATATGATATTATGAGACTTCAATCTTATTTTACCCTAACTTAGGAATCTCTTGGATAGATGCTCTTCAGTCTTATTTGACTTGTCTTCACACCTTCTGGTTGGGTAGAACACTTTGAAGGTTACTTGCAGAAAGGACTTCAATGATCAAGTCAGCAAAAGCTCTCAAAGTCAAATATCAGTTTGCAGTATTAATGAATTGTGTACCTTTAATTGTTGGGGTTCACCTGTATTTATAGAACATTAATCACAATTTTACCTTGTTTATGGGTTGGGCCTCTATTGGGCTCGCATGGACCTGATTAAGGCCTAGACATCAAGTTCATGACTTGATTATGGGAGCTCAGCTGTTATATCCTATGTTTGGAGTAGGCGCTCCTTATTCGTATGTAACCGCTATGTATGTGTCTTTTTTCCTTATAGTTAACAATGATTTATTCAGAGCAGTACTATAGGTAAGCGGCTAGGGCCGAATACTAGTTCATGCTAGTCCTATCTGCTTGGTATACCATATTATTGTTTCTGCATGAATAACTACAAAATATTGCAATTATAGAATACCACCAACAAAATTTATCAGTGTTGTAGGTTATTACAACCACAAAAAAAACAGAGTAAAACAACGACAAATCCTTCAAGATCCCACTACACAATTTATGGCAATGTCCAAATCCTTTATTTGTAGGAGAAAAATATGAATTTTGGACTACAAAGATCGAAACTTTAATTACATTTTTATGTCTTACATTATGTTTGGATGAGTATATTTAACAATTCCAAAAGATTAAAATATATAGTATTTAAAATGAATTGCCCTCAAACTCAAAAAGCCAAACCACAAGGCTCGTGTCGCCTAGCAATAAGGGAGGCCCGCCTAGCGGGTCTTCAACGCCAATAGATGTTTCTTGGCATTTCATGCACCATACTTTATAATTTTGTATCACACAATCATGCATGCATGCAAAACAATTAAATAATAAAATTAACCCATTAATGTCATACATTATAGGACTCAAACTTAAGTTCCCTCAATGCCACTCCACACGTTCAACCACTTAAGCTACCAATACTCCTTGCCATAATTTCCCGCATTAATTACCATAAAGATTCCATTGCATTTATATTAAATATATATATATATATATTTATTTATTTATTTAATTTTTTCAGGTCTTACATTTTTTTAGCATAATTATTCACTTCAATTTAAGAATCAAGAATGAATAATATTTTCTTCAAAAAAAAGTAGTTATTGTGGTGAAAATGACAAATAACAAAAGTTTTTCAGTGTATTAACTATGAGAGAGAACTCAACTTGATGGCTAGAAAAGAAAATGATTCTTGTATTTGGCATAAGAGACTAGGGCACTTAAATTACAATGTTTTTATGTTGCTTTCTCAAAAGAATATGGTGTTTTAGCTACCAAGGATTGAGAAGAAAAATATATTGTGTATGAAGGATGCATCCATGGAAACATCATTGACAATCATTCCGAGAAAGGAAGGAAAAAGAAAAGTCATTCACCAAATCAGCCTCAAAATCTTGCAATTTGAAAACTTGTTCAACTTCAATCACTTTATTGACATGTGACATTTCATCAACTCGATATGACACTTCCAATTCTACATCATCATATTCTATATGACCTCTAGCTTCGCATTGATTGCAACACACCAACCACGTTTGTCAATGCATGATGATGGATATGGTGCATAATGCACTTGTCTTACATTATGTGCAACGATAAAAGTATTAAATGACACATCTTTTATCCATTTGAATATCCACAATATCATATTTCGAATCTACTTTTGTACCTTTTGTTGATGGATCAAACCAATCACAATAAAGTAATACAACTTTCTTATCAGAGATTGAAGAATTGTACTTCATCTCATATATGTGTTGAATTAAACCATAGAAATTATCTTCACCTCCTTCTGTAAGGCCATTTACGCAAACTCCACTATTTATCATTCTCTTTCCCTCACTCCATGCATAAGTGTGAAATTTGTACCCATTTACAAAGAATATGTGTCATTCTTTTACACACTTTAATGGAGCAAGTGATAAATGTCTTAAGTGTTTGTTCCTCGCACTTAAAGGCTCTTTATGAACCTACAAATATAACAATGTCATATTTTTTTATGAAATAGTTAAATAAGTTATACAAAAGTAAATTATAGAATTTGAAGATCCATACATCTCCCCTAAACCACAAAGGAAAATCTGCATGTATTTGAGTTGAAGCATTTGATTCAGTAATTTGATTGGTTTGTAAGAAGCAATAACCCTATAAGGGGTCTTCTTTGACTGTAAATGGCCCTAGCATTTGTCATGGCTCTGGTTTTTATACCATTATGGTGCTTATAAGCCACCATTTTTCTCTTTCAGTAAATTGATTTAATTTATTACAAAATAAAAAGGATAAAGGCAAATTAAACAAAGTATAGAATGGATAGGTTCATCAATCTAGGTAAGTGTAAAATCTTTATAGTAACACAGGGTTAGTAGAAACACATTTTACATAGCACATTATGGTTAAAATTTATCTAAAACTACATAAATCAAGAAATAAGTTAGTTGTGACATATACCAATCTTTGTGATTTTTAATAAATTTCAAGAGCAAGTTGGTATATTAGAATATGTTAAAGAGTGTGATTTATTAGAGAATGTGCAACTCCAACCATTTAAAGACAAGTGTTCCACTCCACTAATTACAAAATTCCAATGAAATGAAATTATAAAGGAACTAAGAGATCATAGTATTTCTCATTGGCCCTTTTTCTTTATTGGTCCATTCTCATCCATGTCACTAAAAAATCCAAGAGAAAATGAGAGCTTATTTTATAACAAAGCCTCATCAAAAGATAAACAGTTGATATTGGAACAAAATTTAGAATGAAATGCAATCACCCACCCATCCTATCTTTGTTACGTTACTCATTCTCAAAATTTTAAATTGTTATAATTCTTCTACTAGCTAACCACTCATGCACTCCACTTCAACATAAACAAATACTTGTACACAACCATCTAAATTTTCGTTTCTCTATGTAGAAACATCATGTGGCCTAATTCTTTATTGGATATGGAGATTCTGAGTTATTTTAATTTCTATATAGTAACTTCATTTTTTTTAAAACAGTAACCCACAAGACATGATTTGGTTCCTTCCCATTATCCCTTCCTAGTCTCAAACCTTTCTAACTATTATTTCTACATTCCTCTTCTACTATCATTCCATTTTCTCCTATTTGTTATAGAGAACTAGCAAGCGAAGGCTCTTTCATCATAAAGGACAATTTTGAACTATTTATACTAATAATCATCAATGCCTTACATAATAACTTAAAAACATTAAATGCTTACCTAGGGTACAGACGAATTGGCTTGGACCTAATCACTGTGTGTAATGACAAACAAACCTTAGCTTTTCAAACCAACCACAATATGTAAGCAATATTGCCCTGAACCAAGCTTCACCTTCATCTCAGTTCAACTTAATTTCTCACTATGGTTCAATCCTTAAGGAACATCGAAAAAATTTTTTATGGCACACCAACAACGTTGATGTTAGAGCTTAAAGTGCTTTGCGAATCTGAGATTGAAGGGGGGGGATGTTTTCGATTGAGGTGACATGTGATATTATGATTTTAGTCATTTATGAAATTGGGATTGAAGTTGGGATTGAAGTGGGAGAAATTTTTTAATGGATTTAGGGTAAAGTGGCTCCATAAGATTTTAGACTAAACCACCAAAAAGTTTCCAAATTTACACAATACATTTTCAAATTTTCTTTTTTGTAAAATTGTTTTATTATAATTTTTATGTAAAATTCATACATAATATATCGCTTTACTTACATACAAATCAAATTAGCATTACATACAAATTTTTCGTTTGAAAAATTTCTCCCCCAACACACTAAGTTTATATGTGGATATTTTCTACAAAAATGAGTCATTAATTTACCTTAATGTTACCTATAGAAAAATCAGTATGTATGACAAATTTACATACGAATTTAAATTCGTATGTAATATTTGTATATAACAAACAATTCATCGACGGATTCATATCCGTATGTAAATATAAATAGAAAAGTAGCAAATTTCTTATAGTGAGACAAAGAAGGTGATAATTAGTCAAGATATGATATTTGATGAGAAAGCTTCTTGGAGTTGCAATAAGAAAAGGTAGAGTAGAAAACAATTTTAAAAACTACTTTCCACCAAAGTTCAACAACTAGTGATTAATGTGAAAATGAGAAACTACTCCAAGTACATTGTAGAAAACAATTTTAAAAACTACTTTCCACCAAAGTTCAACAACTAGTGATTAATGTGAAAATGAGAAACTACTCCAAGTACATCAAGTTCTCACACTCATCGAGTCCTTAGAGTTTGAGTTCTTCATCTTCAAGCTCAACTCTTAAAAATGGGGATTTTTAGTGATATTTATAAATGGTACAATTATTGTGTTGTAGAATTAGAAAGCTTTGAAAAGGAAATTAAAGAAGAAGCTTTAAGGAATGTTATGCAGGAAAAAAACTGAGGGAATTGAAACAAATAAAACATTGGAGATGATTAAGAAGCCAAATGACAAATAAGTTATTAATGTGAAATGGGTGTACAAAGTAAAGCATAACCTAGATGGCTTGACCTAAAAAAATAAATACTTGTTGCAAAGGTTGAATATAATTAAGTTATCTTAGCAACCCAACAAGTAATTTAGTTGAAGAGAATACTTGAAGATTTTGGTGAAAAATTAAATGATGAAATTATTCATTGTGATAATAAATCAATTGTTGTTATGAGCTAAAATCCAATCCACCATGAAAGAAGAAAATACATAGCCAATCAATCATAATTTTATGGTTAAATTACTTTTTTGGTCCTTGTGTTTGTCAAGAAGTGTCAAATTAGTCCTCTATTTTTTTTGGCTCAATTTGGTCTTAGTTTTTTAAAAAAATGATTTAATTTAGTCTTTTCTGTTAGTTTGACCAGACGATGTTAAAGTCAACTTCACGTGTCAATATGTGATTTTTTGGATGTTATTTTTTTTTCTTAATTTTTTTTTCTTACACATATCACTTCACAATTGTGCCACGTGCCAAAAGGTCTCAATTTTGTCCCTATATTTGTTTTTAGTTTCAATTTAGTCCCATCTTTTCTAAAAATGAAACAATATTGTCCCTCCTTAAATTGAGGCTCAATTTACTTTTTGTATAAATCTTATGTGATATTCTTACTAAAATTAATATTTTTATTAAATATTTATGAAAATATTTTTAAGTTAACTTTAAAATGTATACAAAATACATGTTTGAAATCATGTTAGTTGGAGTTTGAATGTGATTATTAAATCTAATGTGAGACGGAACACAAATCATGCAACCAAAAAATACATGAACAAATTAAAATTAATAAGTTGAATATTTCGTATAGATTTTAAAGTTTGTTTAAAAATATTTCTACAAATATTTAATAAAAATGTCAATTTTTGTAAGAATATTAGCATAAGATTTATACAAAAAATAAATTGAGTCTCAATTTAAAAAGAGACAATATTGCTTTATTTTTACAAAAATTGGGACTAAATTGAAACTAAAAACAAATATATGGACCAAATTAATACTTTTTAACATGTTGCACAACTGTGAAGTGACATGTGTAAAAAAAGTTAAAAAAAAATAAAAAAATCCAAAAACTCACATATTGACATGTGACGTTAACTTTATACCATTTGGTCAAACTAATGAAAATGACCAAATTGAATCATTTTTAAAAAACTATGACCAAATTGAAACATAAAAAAAATTAGAGAACTAATTTTTACACTTCACAAAAAGAATGAAAAAAAAAGAGTAATTTAACCTAATTTTATTATTTGACATTCAATTGAACAAGAAGAAAGGTAAATTTGAAGTTATGTAAATAAGAAAAGCTTTAGGAGTTCAAGAACAACACATTAAAGGAGACAATGTTGAATAATGTGTTGTTACAAAGTTTAGTGGATATTGAATGCACATAGAAGAAATCTCAAGAAAATTTAGTAATACTCTTTATATTCTTCGTTTATAAGAGAGCTTAAATGAACTTATCCTAGCTAACAAGTACTACTAGCCATAAGCATTTAAAAGTTATTTGTCCCATTTTCCATCCCCAGCGCACCCTTTTATTATTTTTTTTCATACCTCCTGAATTAAAAATTGATCTTAATATTCTAAAAACTTCCCATTTATGTAAGACCCACTTTTCTCTTGTGCCTTTTCTTTAAAGGGATGCCCCATCTTGTGGGCCTAAGGATAGGCCCAAAGGGGAGGATCAGACCTAATATGCCCCAAAACCCTAATTCTGTGCTTTTTCCGTAAAACAGAACCCTTGTGCCTCCTTGAGCAGCCGCACTCTCCATTAGGGTTTGCCTTCTCGCCGCTTCCAAGTCCGCTCAAGCTGTTTCTACTCCACGTAAGTCATCCTACATCTCGTGTCGCTCAGTTCTTGGTGTCCTTTCGTGTTTTACCCAACTAAGCCTCTGTGATGATCTTACCGTGTGATATTTCCGTGTTTTTCCAGCTCCTAAGAGTGCTCCTCGTTCTGTTGAGTCTGTGTCTACCATCGAGGTCCCATATTAACCCTTTCCAGGTAAGGGAAGCTAGACCTTACCATATCTTCGGTAGAATCTGTTTGTTTTGATGACTATATGATGTTGAGCGGCCGGTGTGTGAAAATAATCGGTTGGAAATGCCTGTTGGACTGCGTGGTGTGTGTGGGTTACTGTCGCTCAAAAGAACAGTGGCGGGCACTGGTTTTCTCGCCCAAGCGAGCATGCCTCGCCTAGGCGAGACTAACAGAGGCTCGCCCAAGTTTTAATGCACGAAAGGTCGCCCAGGCGACCTGGATTAGTTTTTTAGCGAGGTATAATCTCGCTTAGGCGAGAAGGGGCTCGCCTGAGCGAGATCCTGCAGAAGGCGTTGTCCCCTTGTCGCGCTCTCGCCTAGGCGAGATGGGATCCGCCTGAGCGAGAGGGTCCCCCTCGCCTGAGCGAGCCCTGTTAGCTTGGGCGAGGTAGTGGGCAGATTTTTTATGTTTTTGTTGAGTGATTCACTGATGTGTGGTTTGTTATCTGACCCAAATGCTTTACTAGAAGGGTTGCATGATGATGGCATGATTAATATGTTAAATTTGAAACGGAAATCGCATGTTAGTTGATTTAATATGAATTGAAAAGCATGAGTTGTATGAACTGTAGATTTTACATGATATTTATGTTATGGGAAACTCTTGATTGGTGGGTGGAACAAGTTTAAAGTATGAGTAGGACATAATTCCATGACTCTTGTAGTGAGAGATCCTGGTGGCGCCTCATCGGTTGAACGTAGTTCCGTGGACCCTCTTAAGGGGAGTCCTTGGTGGTGCCTCTACAAAAGGACGTAATTCCACGGGGGGTCGTGGTGGTGCCTCAAGGCCAGGGCGTAATTCCACAAAGGCCATGTGGTGGTGCCTCCTGTAAGGGTATAATTCCGTGAAGGCCTCACGGTGATACCTCAATGCTAGGACGTAATTCCACTACCACGTGGTGGTGCCTCAGGTACATATCCGGATAGTCAAGTCTTAGGTTTGATATGGATGAGTACTTCACATGTGGTAGTCTGCTATGTATGTTTGAATGTTAATGGTATGTTGAGTGCATGATATGATGACTTCTTCGCTAGCTTACCCTTTTGCTTGCTTGTGTGTTATGTGTGGACTCTACCTTTGCGATGATCATCAACCTTGTTGATGGAAGCAGATGTGAGAACTCTTGGCAGTGGTGATGGTAATAGGGATGTTGCAGCTTGACGCACTAGACAGGTGTTGGGCCCACTGTGGGGCTCATTACCGGCAGATTCTATTATTTATGTTTTCTTGTACGAACAAGACCTAGTATTCTTAATTGTGTTATGTTCAGTATATTTCTGGTTGGGCCATGTGGGGCCCCTTTTTTCTTGTAATCCGGCTTTTTGATATGTTATATACATTTCTACCCTAAACCTCGTACTCTCTGATTATTCAAGTATGTGATGTTTTATTAATTGAAGTTATTCAGTTTTTCGGACTTACATTTATGGTATCAGAGCGGTCGTTCCTAAGGTCTGTGGACTTGGGTATCTGCTTAGTTTTCTCTGTGTTTTCTGAATGTTCTTAGCTAATCTCTGTCTTATCAAGCCTAACCAAGTGACTTCCCTGTGTGCCAGTGAACCATGGCACTATCCCGTAGGACTCCGCAATCTTCTCAGGGCGATGCACCAGAGATCGCCAGAGCGATTGAAGCAATGGTAGCTGCTATGACGCAGCAAAGTACGACGATGATGCAACAACACGAAGCATCAATGCAGCGACAAGCGGCAACACTCGAGCAGCAACAGCTGGTGATGTAGCAGATGGAGGCTGCTAGGGCGGCTGCTGAGGACGCTCACAGGCAACATATGGAGGCCCTCCGCCAACTGGAGGAGAACAGGGTGGCTGCCCCTGCTTTTGGCCCAAAGCCACGACCTACAGTCCGGGAGTGGAGTCTGGAAGACTTTCTGAAACACCACCCGGTGAAGTTTGGAGACAAGACCAGTCTGGACGCAGCAGACCAGTGGCTGAAGGACTTGGAGAGGATATTTGATGCCAAGATGTGCCCAGAGGAGAGTAGACTGGCATTCGCGGTGTATATGCTCACAAGTGAGGCTGAGCACTGGTGGGTCAGTATGAAGTCAATGATGGAGGAGAGACAGGAGCCAGTTGCTTGGGATGTCTTCAGGAGGAAGTTCCTTTCCGAGTACTTCCCTGACAGCGTCAAATACACTAAAGAGGTAGAATTCTTGCAATTAACCCATGGAAGCAAGTCTGTGGCTGAGTATGTGGAAAAGTTCAAACACCTTAGTCGTTTCTACACCATGCCACTGGACGAAGAGTGGCGATGCTGGAAGTTCGAGAACGGCCTTCGTGGAGACCTTCGTTTGATGGTGGTCCTGCTATCCATCAAGGATTTTTCCGCCTTGGTGGAGAAGGCGAGGGTCATGGAGAAGATGAAGGTAGAGGTGGAGACTCAGCACTCATCCCAACAAAGAGTGGGAGGACCATCTAGGTCCAGGCACAGGCACGAGGAAAGGAAGAAGCCCTACACTAGGCCCTATTTCCAGTCTCAGGGGTCTAGGGAGTCTTCTTCTCAGCAGAACAGGATTCAGTGCTACCAGTGTGGGGGACCGCACAAGAGGAATGTTTGCCCCCAGCTTGCAGGCTTCAAGAAGTGCAACAATTGTGGCAATGAGGGCCACTTTGGGAGGGACTGCCCCACCTTTGCTAGAGCAGTGACGCGACCGCCAGTACAGGCTCCTGCACAGAACCAGCAGAGGCTCAGAGGCAACAGGCCTCAGGCGACCGGCAGAGTGTATGCCATGACCGGAGTGGAGGCTGCAGGCTCAGGTAACCTTGTTATAAGCCATTGTTTGATAGCTGGGAAAGCTTGTTGTGTGCTATATGATTCTGGAGTGACACACTCTTTTGTGTCAAATGCATGTGTGAAACGGTTGGGTCTGCCGGTGTGCGAGCTGCAGTGTGAGCTTGCGGTGTCTACTCCGGCGTCGGGTTTGGTCAGGACGTCATCCTTGTGTGCGAGGTGTCCAGTGGGGTAGAAGGACGCAGGTAAAAAGTGAATCTAATCTGCCTACCTCTACAGGAGTTGGAGGTAATCCTAGGGATGGATTAGCTCTCTACCAATCACATTCTTATAGACTGCCGAGAAAAGAGCCTGTTATTCCCAGACTCGGAGGTGCCTAAGTTGTTATCGTCCCAAGGGGTTCTGAAGGAACTGCGTGGTGGTGCGTAGTGCTTTGTGATTTTCACACATCTAGAGGTGAAAAGGGGAAAGATGGAGTCTGCTATACCGGTGGTGCAGGAATTTGAGGATGTATTCTTGGAGAAAGTGTCAGGGTTGCCTCCCCACAGAGAGGTGGAGTTTTCTATCGATCTAGTGCTGGGGACAGGTCCGGTATCGATGGCTCCCTATCGTATGGCTCCGGCGGAGCTGGTTGAACTCAAGAAACAGATTAAGGAGCTAATGGCGAAGCAGTTTATCCGACCCAGCACTTCGCCTTGGGGGGCACCTGTACTGTTGGTGAAAAAGAAAGATGGGAGCTCGTGCCTATGCGTAGACTACAGGCAGTTGAACAAGATGACCATCAAGAACAAGTACCCCCTCCCGAGAATAGATGACTTGATGGATCAGTTGCATGGATCCTCGGTATTTTCAAAAATTGACTTGCGGTCGGGATATCACCATATTCTGGTGAAGGCGGATGATGTACAGAAGACGGCCTTCAGGTCCCGATATGAACACTACGAGTATGTGGTTATGCCTTTTGGTGTGACCAATGCTCTGACGGTGTTCATGGACTACATGAACAGAATTTTCAGACCGTTTCTAGATAAGTTTGTCGTGGTCTTCATAGACGACATCCTTATCTATTCTAGGACTCAAGAGAAGCATGTCGAGCACCTGAGGATAGTGCTTGGTATCCTGAGGGAGAAACAACTGTATGCAAAATTGTCCAAGTGTGAGTTCTGGATGGATGAGGTACAATTCTTGGGCCATGTGATATCTGCACAAGGCATTGCGGTAGACCCAGCAAAAGTCGACGCAGTGGTTAAGTGGGAAAGCCCCAAGTCAGCGACCGAAATCAGAAGCTTTGTGGGTTTAGCCGGCTACTATAAGAGATTCATAGAGGGATTCTCCAAGATAGTGGCGCCCCTGACCCAGCTCACTCGGAAAGACCGACCCTTCGCTTGGACGGATAAGTGTGAGGAAGGTTTCCAAGAGCTGAAGCGACGTTTGACGAGCGCCCCGATATTGGTTATCCCGGATGTTGGAAAACCCTTTGAGGTCTATTGTGACGCATCCCACCTTGGACTTGGTTGTATTCTGATGCAAGAGAAGAAGGCAGTGGCCTATGCGTCGAGGCAACTCAAGGTGCATGAGAGAAACTATCCCACTCATGACCTGGAGCTGGCAGCTATAGTTTTTGCCTTGAAAATTTGGAGGCACTACCTCTACGGTGCTCAATTCCGAGTATTCAGTGATCACAAGAGTCTGAAGTATCTATTTGATCAGAAGGAGTTGAACATGAGACAGAGAAGATGGATGGAGTTCTTGAAGGATTGTGATTTTGAGCTTTTGTACCATCCGGGGAAGGCGAACGTGGTAGCCGATGCTCTGAGTAGGAAGGTGGTGCACACCGCTCACCTCATGATCAAGGAGGTGGAACTGCTAGAGAAATTCAGAGACATGAAACTGCAGGTGGAGTTGGAATCAGGATTCATTAGATGTAGTAACCTGACCATATCTAGTGACTTTCTGAACTCGGTTAGGGAAAGACAGTTATTGGATGTTAGCCTGAACAGAATTAGTGAACAATTGGGGTCAGAAGAGGCAAAGGACTTTACCTTGGGTAGTGATGGCATCTTGAGATTTCAGGACAGGGTGTGCGTACCCGATGATGTTGAGGTGAAGAAGTTGATCCTAGAGGAAGGGCATAAAAGTCGTCTTAGTCTACATCCTAGCATGACTAAGATGTACCAGGACCTCAAGGAAAACTTCTGGTGGCAGGGTATGAAGAAGGATGTGGCACAGTACGTGTCTGCCTGTCTGACCTGTCAAAAGGCAAAGGTAGAGCACCAGAGGCCTGGAGGGACTATGCAGCCCTTGGAGGTACCGGTGTGGAAGTGGGACAGCATCTCGATGGACTTCGTAACCCACCTGCCACAGACTTTTAGAGGACATGACACCATCTGGGTCATAGTGGACCGACTGACCAAGAGTGCACATTTCTTGGCCATGAACCTGAGGATGTCTATGATTAAGTTAGCTCAGTTGTACATCAGAGAGGTTGTGAGGTTGCATGGGGTGCCTTCGAGCATTGTATCAGATAGAGATCCACGATTCACATCACTGTTTTGGCAAACCTTGCAGGGCGCTTTGGGAAGCAAACTCACGATGAGTTCAGCATATCGTCCGCAGACAGATGGTCAGTCTGAGAGGACGATCCAGTCACTTGAGGACTTACTGCGGACATGCGTACTGGATCATTTGGGTGCTTGGGATGAGGTGTTGCCATTGATTGAGTTCACTAACAACAACAGTTTCCATGCGAGTATCGGGATGGCACCTTATGAGGCTCTTTATGGTCGGAAGTGTAGGACTCCTTTGTGCTGGTATCAGGATGGAGAGGCGGTATTGGTTGGACCAGAGTTGTTGGAGCAGACCACCGAGAAGGTGAGACAGGTGAGGAACAAGATGCAAGTTTCACAGAGCAGGCAAAAGGCTTATGCAGACCGCAGGAGGAGGCCCTTGGAATTCGAGGCTGAAGATCACGTGTTCTTGAGGGTGACCCGAACCACAGGTGTGGGAAGGGCTCTCCGCTCAAGAAAACTTTCTCCTAAGTTCCTTGGCCTCTATCAGATCTTGAGGAGGATTGGACCAGTGGCTTATGAGATAGCCTTGCCTCCTCAGTTGGCAAATCTTCACCCGGTGTTTCACGTGTCGTAGTTGAGGAAGTATGTGTTTGATCCGGCCCATGTGTTGGAAGCTGAGGATATACAGATTAGGGAGGACCTCACTGTGGAAGTGTCATCCATTGCTCTAGAGGATAGCAAGGTGGAAGAACGCAGAGGAAAAACAGTCACACTGGTTAAGGTCATATGGGATCGGAGAACAGGTGACTCTACATGGGAGTTAGAGGAGGACATGAGGAAATCACACCCGCATCTCTTCACTTGGTAAGTTTTCATTTTCGAGGTCGAAAATTTTCTTATTGGGGAGAATGTAAGACCCGCTTTTCTCTTGTGCCTTTTCTTTAAAGGGCTGCCCCATCTTGTGGGCCTAAGGACAGGCCCAAAGGGGAGGATCAGACCTAATATGCCCTAAAACCCTAATTCTGTGCTTTTTCCGTAAAACAGAACCCTTGTGCCTCCTTGAGCAACCGCACTCTCCGCTCAAGCTGTTTCTACTCCATGTAAGTCATCCTACATCTCGTGCATCTCAATTCTTGGTGTCCTTTCGTGTTTTACCCAACTAAGCCTCTGTGATGATCTTACCGTGTGTTATTTTCGTGTTTTTCCAGCTCCTAAGAGTGCTCCTCGTTCTGTTGAGTCTGTGTCTACCATCGAGGTCCCGTATTAACCCTTTCTAGGTAAGGGAAGCTAGACCTTACCATATCTTCGGTAGAATCTGTTTGTTTTGATGACTATATGATGTTGAGCGGCCGGTGTGTGAAAATAATCGGTTGGAAATGCCTGTTGGACTGCGTGGGTGTGTGTGGGTTACTGTCGCTCGAAAGAACAGTGGCGGGCACTGGTTTTCTCGCCCAAGCGAGCATGCCTCACCTAGGCAAGACTGACAGAGGCTCGCCCAAGTTTTCCTGCACGAAAGGTCACCCAGGCGACCTGGATTAGTTTTTGAGCGAGGTACAATCTCGCTTAGGCGAGAAGGGGCTCGCCTGAGCGAGATCCCGCAGAAGGTGTTGTCCCTTTGTCGCGCTCTCGCCTAGGTGAGATGGGATCCGCCTAAGCGAGAGGGTCCCCCTCGCCTGAGCGAGCCCTATTAGCTTGGGCGAGGTAATGGGCAGATTTTTGATGTTTTTGTTGAGTGATTCACTGATCTGTGGTTTGTTATCTGACCCAAATGCTTTACTAGAAGGGTTGCATGACGATGGCATGATTAATATGTTACATTTGAAACGGAAATCGCATGTTAGTTGATTTAATATGAATTGAAAAGCATGAGTTGTATGAACTGTAGATTTTACATGACATTTATGTTATGGGAAACTCTTGATTGGTGGGTGGAACATGTTTAAAGTATGAGTAGGGCATAATTCCATGACTCTTGTAGTGAGAGATCCTGGTGGCGCCTCATCGGTTGGACATAATTCCATTGACCCTCTTAAGGGGAGTCCTTGGTGGTGCCTCGACAAAAGGACGTAATTCCATGGGGGGTCGTGGTGGTGCCTCAGGGCCAGGGCGTAATTCCACAAAGGCCACGTGGTGGTGCCTCCTGTAAGGGTATAATTCCGTGAAGGCCTCACGGTGATGCCTCAATGCTAGGACGTAATTCCACTGCCACGTGGTGGTGCCTCAGGTACATATCCGGATAGTCAAGTCTTAGGTTTGATATGGATGAGTACTTCACATGTGGGAGTCTGCTATGTATGTTTGAATGTTAATGGTATGTTGAGTGCATGATATGATGACTTTTTCGCTAGCTTACCCTTTTGCTTGCTTGTGTGTTATGTGTGGACTCTACCTTTGCGATGATCATCAACCTTGTTGATAGGAGCAAATGTGAGAACTCTTGGCAGTGGTGATGGTAATAGGGATGCTGCAGCTTGACGCACTAGACAGGTGTTGGGCCCACTATGGGGCTCATTACCGGCAGATTCTATTATTTATGTTTTCTTGTACGAACAAGACCTAGTATTCTTAATTGTGTTATGTTCAGTATATTTCTGGTTGGGCCGTGTGGGGCCCCTTTTTCTTGTAATCCGGCTTTTTGACATGTTGTATACATTTCTACCCTAAACCACGTACTCTCTAATTATTCAAGTATGTGATGTTTTATTAATTGAAGTTATTTAGTTTTTGGGACGTTACAATTTACCCCAACAAAATGTTCTTTAATGTCCCTTATTCATTATTTTAGCACATAGCTTCTAACCCCTTACAAATGTATTAACTAACATCTATCGTATCATCTAATCGATATTTTTTCTATCTCTAGATTTGTATTAGACCTATCTGTCCAATCGACATTTTTCCTATCCCAAGATCGGTATTGGGCCTGTCGAACCAAATAAAAGTTTTCCTACCTCTAGATTTGTATTGAGCCTATAGATTTGATCGACATTTTTCCTATCTCTAGATCGATATTAGGCTTACCAACCTAGTTAACAATCAAGTAGTCATTTTACCAATCATACCCTTCGACATTAGGCTTATTGACTCATTCAGCATTGGATCTATTATCGCATAACGTAAGGCTAAAAGTTCTTTAAACCAAATCTCACTATTGACACGATCGACAATATAGACTTACTGACTCAATCGACATTGGACCTATCACCACACTGCCATAGAATCCAAAAGAAAAAAAAAATTGAAAGGAAAATCAGTTTAATTCTCAAATTATTTTGCTCTTATTCTAAATTTTATATCACAAAACATTGCAATTAAAGTAGCACCAACATTCTTAAGTGTTGTTGACATCATTTCAATCAAAATGATCAAACTTAACATGAATTGTTGGGAGAGTAACTGTGTATTAACATAATTATTATGCAAAGCAAGACAATTAAAAAAAAAAGTATGAGAGTGGGACCGAATTAGAGAGAAGGCTTTTATTGTATGAATAATGAATTGATAGGCGCCTGATCCGTCACTTTCCTGTATGGTGATTTTATAGTAGATCTGTGCATGAAATGGACCAACCATGAGTAATATTGTCTTATACTATTTGGAATCCTTCTATTTTTAATGATTTTATCTTCGCATTGGTATTCACTACTCTGTCTCTATCTCATAAACAATTAAATATATACCACTGAAAGACTCGTTATTGGTTTGTGCCTTGCTTTTGTTTGATACCTCTTTAGTCTTTATCGTTTCCCATGTGCACCTTCCTTTCATCTCAAACTAAGCTATGCACTGAAAACCCGCATGTTTTGGGCGTTTCGCTATACTAGTCTTTTCATTTACACGCTCCTGTCACCTCATATTCATCAAATTGATAAAACTTTGAAACTCAACATCATTCATTTTTTTCACCTTGTTTCACCATATATATTTTCCCTTCGTTCTATGCCTAAACAAACCGATGGCTCTTTTCAAAAAATATATAACGAAGACATAAACTTAACTCATGGATAAGAAATTAATTACACTTCTAACCTAAAATCTTTAAATAAATATGGTGTTCAAACATTTTAGCTTTTAATCACACAGTATCAAAATTGAATTTTAAACTCTTACTTCTTCCGTATAATAATAATAGTAATATATATACATATGGTGGTATTCGTGTATCAAAAGCTTCTTTCCATCTGCCTTATTTTCCTTCACTTCTTCCAAACCTTTTTCTGTTTTCAAACAAATTAATATGCCAAACACGAGAAATCTGAGGCACCTCAACCTCAACATGTGCTGCTCAAACTCAGCTACTCCTGACTCAGAAACTCCACCATTGAGCCCCATTACTACTTCCTCACATCACAACATTCACTCTGCATCTCCTTCTTCCATTATGATAAAGAACTTCAACTCTATCTATGACCCTACCTTAACCTCTAACAACTCTTTCACCTCCACTTTCTTCTCCACCACCACCTTCTTCGAACCAGAACCCGAACCTCAACCCGCCGACTTCGCCACCGCTTGTGCCTCCCAGAGGTTCTTCTTCTCCTCTCCCGGCCACTCAAACTCCCTCCTTCAATACACCAACAAAGCCACCCAACACCACTCGCCGTCGCTGAGAGAAGATGGCGCTGATGTTGAGAAGACGAAGATGAATAAGAAGGTGCCGTTCAAGGGGAGCGTGGCGGTGGCCACGTACTCGCCGGACCCTTACGTGGATTTCCGGCGGTCGATGCAGGAGATGGTGGAGGCGCGTCCGGAGCTGATGGACGTGAAGTCGAACTGGAATGTGTTGCACGAGCTTCTTCTCTGCTATCTTGCGCTCAACCCAAAGAACACCCACAAGTTCATTCTTGGTGCTTTTGCTGATCTCCTCGTTAGCCTCATGTCTTTCTAGTGCTGGATCTTCAATTTTTCCTTGTAAATTCAAATAATGAAACATGTAATGCTCTTTCCAGATACTCATTGTTTCATTAATTTATTATCACCTTCTTCTGCATTTCTCTCACTCTGGTTTTTCTCTTTCTCTTCATTTCGGTTTGTGTTATGTTACCAATAACTAGTGATAGAATCAGTGTATATAATATAAAAACTTTCAGCCATATGTTATGCTCAATGTGATCATAATCCTTTTCAATTTTCTAAACATGATTGTGTATAAATCGGAAAAACACTTCACATCGTGTAAAACTGTGACATCCTCGGTTTCTTTTCTGACGGTGTGGAACCTCTAGTCAAACTTGGTCCCCTCAGGAAAGCATTAATCTTTATCCATCAACCTTTCTGTTATCTTTTTTTTTTTATGTTTTTTGTAAAATATAATATAGTACTGGCATTTGTTTTATTTTGGAATGAGAAATTTTGAAGGTACTGAGAATAACTATAAACATCCATGTCCATCTCATTTTGGGTGAATTTGGACGCTGGAAAAATATAGAGAAAAAGAAAAAAGGATATAAAGTGAAAATGAGGTGTATGCTAATTTATAATCTGCCCTTAATTTCATTATTGGGAACTTTAATTCGTATTTCCAAGCCTTTTCCCCTGTGACCATCTATCTTATTAAATTTGCCCTTTGGAAAGTGGGAAATAATTTTTTTGGTAGTGAATATCGAAAGTCTTTGATGCCTCCATAATTTATATTAGGAGTACGTGCCAAGCAACATTAAAGAAACATGAACTCCTTGATTTATGTGGTCTTGTAACATGCCGCATTGTTAAAGTTTCATATTGTACTTGGGAAATCAAACTGAATTAATGCCGCAGGACCAGTTGAAGAAGTTGCTGAAGACAACATTAGTCAAGAACTTTGGCATAAACAACTAGAAAATGGAACACACAAAACAATTATATTTCATATGTTCGTGCTGCATTTGTATCTTAGTCATCCAAAGGAAAGAAGAAGCACTAGTCTCAGCCCTGCAGTAGCAGAGGAACAAAGCACTGGTCCATGATGGTGTTTTGCTGATTCATTGAAACTTTCAGTGAATGCTCTATTAACCTTTAGTTTATGTCAGCTAAGATTAACCAAGATGCAGAACTCAGAAGGTTTTGTGCATGCCTGTGAAGTTTTCTGTTTACTCCTTTGTGACACATAATTTACCTCATCACAGACTTTGTAATAACGAAATTTACTTGTCAAAGTTGGGTGCTATTGCTATATAGCATGTGCACACGCGCGTGTAACATGGACTAGTTAATTATAATAAGCCAAAATAAAGTATTGGGTTACCGTAATATGCATACACTAATTAGTTTTGTTGACTTGTTGCAGTGAAAATTGTGAGAAATCCGTGCCAGTAAACAAATGGAAGTGGTTACTAAATTGTTGTTTGATTGCAGAGAATGGATGCATGAAGACAAAGAGTGACTCAGAAATGGCCAAATGCAAGTCAGTAAAATATGACGAACAGAATCGAGGAATCCAATTCATGGCCTCTTTTGTTTTTATAATGAGATGAGTGGGATAAGCCACGCTCAAGATTCACTCACTGAATATTGTTTTTGGTGTTATTCTTTTCCTTTTAATATTAAGATACAGTTCATGATCTGAACTCAGTGCTCAGAAATCACTATCTTCTTGTGAAACCTATGTCAGAGAATAAGAAAATAAAAGTAATAATTAATTTTTTGGCTTGGAGATTGAGACCAACTATATTTAACAAGTGTTTGATTTTTGGTATATAATTTTCGTATTAAATGTATCACTACATATTTGATTAATTTGGATTGAACTCAGATCGCTTGTGTTGTGAAAGCAACCTCTTTTAATTTACTGATAAAACACCATTTTACTTTTATTCTATTTTTTTTGGAAGTAACAAATCACATTCGGGATGTGAAAAATTATAACTATTCCTTTTTCTTAAAACAACGAAAATCACAATTAGACGTGAAACCAAATTAACTGAAAATTACCATTTATCAAATCTCCCTTATGATGGTCTCTGTTTACTAATAAAAATAACTATTAATGTTTTATGACATTAGATCATTGTGTATAATTGAACTGTGACACTGTAGCGGTATAAACTATCGTATGATTATGGATTTCTATCTCAAATAAGATTAATAACTTTTGAAATATATATATATATATATATATATATATATATATATATATATATATATATATATATATAATTTTTTTACTGAACGAGATTCGAAATAAATTTCTAATCCTTAAGTAATTGAAACAAATTTTCATCACTAGAAAAGTGTACATAAAATAAAATATCTTAATTAGCAATTCATAAACACTCAATTCCATCAAACACAAATATACAAGGTTAGACTATAAATGAATCTATACATAAATATTATTTAATCGATGGAAAATCAACTATCGTCATATTTAGCATATTCTATCATGTATTAACATTTTATTCAAATCAAAACTTAGATTTACAAGTGCAGCTCAAGATAATTATGATAATTAGTTCTAAATCATATAGAAAGACGGTTAGATATTTAAATCGTCCCATGAGACCATTTGTTGAAAGTGTATATATATTTATCAACGGTTATTTAATAGTTGTGTGATAAGTCTAGTGTAAATTTTTATTAGTTTAACTATCTTAGACATTTCTTATTATTATTATTATTATATATATATATATATATATATATATATATATATCCTTTTGTGCTTTAACAATGTACAATAATTGTATTAAACTATTTGTGTATAGAACCTTCCATGATCAATAAAAGTGTTTTCTTTTAATATTATTCTTTGTGTTTTCTTATTTTGATATTGTTGAAAATCTAACAATAATGGATTAGGGATTGAACGTTTTATATATCTTTTTTTTCTAATCTAACAATTCAAACTACATATCTACACATCTCATAGAGTGCGAAAACGTTTTACTCATCTTTTCACCACCTAATATCTTAATTTATTTGACTTAAACTAACAATGAATTAAGGGGTCTATGCTTTAACATAGATGCCTTTACTTAATATTATTTAAATGATGAAATATCAACTATCGTTATTAAGTATATTCTATAGTATATTAACATCTTATTCAAACCAAAACTTAGATTTATAAGCGCAACTTAGTATAATTATGATTATTAGCTCTAAATCATGTAAAAGAGCGGTTAGATAGTTAAATTATCCGATGAGACCATTTGTTGAAGTGTATATATCTTCCAAAGGTTATTTAATAGTTGTGTGATAGATAGTTTAGTGTAAACTTTTATTACTTTAACTATCTTAACCATTTCCTATTATTATCTTAGTCTAGGTTCTATATATGTAGACCCTTATGGGGGGTTTGACAATACACTATAGTTGTATTAGACTATTTGTTTATAGAACCTTCAATGATCAATAAAAGTGTTTTTTTTTTTAATATTGTTCTTTGTGTTTTCTTATTTTGATAATGTTGAGAATCTAACAATAATGGATTAGGGTAAGTTCATTAAAATTCAAATTGTATATTTACACATTTCATAGTGTGTAAAAACTTTTTACTTAGACTAACAATGAATTAAAGGGATTTATGTTTTAATATAAGTGTCTTCACTTAATACACAACTCAAACAATGCTTCACATATCATTTAAAATTTGTGATCCCAAATTTATATAATTTTATCATTCTCAATAATAATTTTCATACAACATAACTCATTTAAACAAAATAACAAATTAATATTCTCGTCACATTTATACTAAACATTCACATTCAATCATAAAGAGATAATTAGAAAAAAAATAACTCGAGCAAAAATTGTCCAATTTGAGCGAAAATATGGTTGATAGCAAAGATTAAGTTGTAGTTCTATTTTCACTCAACATAGGGTTGAAAACAATGGTTAAGTTTAAACTCTATTTTCTTTTAGCATGAAATCCTTCATTTGGATGAAAATATTATAAAATGAACTTTATGTAACGGAACCAAATTTGTTTTTGAAGTTTTTTTCCAAAACTAGTTTAATAAATACATCTTCCAAACAAATTCAAAATAATTAGTACAATCATAATTTGTTCAAATATCATTCTTTACTCAACTCAATGTTGACAAAAGAAGAAAGCCTAGTGATTTTGAATTATGATCAAGCAATTAATGATGATCAAGCAAGAATGAAGACAAAATGTTTAAAGTTGTCTTGTAAAATAAATTAAGTGTATTGTAGAATAGTTTTACTTAGCTTAGAATCAGCAGCATAACCTTCGTCTCTCTAAGATCTCTCATTTTTTAAAAAACTACAATGATAATCTATTATCACTAATGATAATCGACTATTTGTACAAAACTTTTATTTTTCGAAATCCTACTGGAATAATCGATTATCTCCTAGAATAACGATTATCCTGTTCAAAATTTGTTTTCAGAAAAACCTACTGGAATAATCGATTATCCTTGGCAGTTGGAACATGACGTTTCAGTTTTTAACCTAATTTTCGAAAACACTATTTAAGGATCTGCAGTTCAACTTCGAGGATACCTTTTTGAGAAACTAGAGTGCTAGTGTTGTGACTGCAAAGAGAGTTCTCTGAGTGTTCTCAAAAGAGCTTTGAAAAACCTAGTGTGGGTAGAGCGATAACTTTTCCTAAGAAGGCTTCTAGGAGATTGAGTGTTGTTGTTGTTGCTAGGAAAGCTAGGTCAAGTTCTATGTGTGATTCAGACAAAGGTTGTTCATCTCTTATGGCTTCAAAAGAGGTGTTTTCTTTTTCCTATTATCTTGTTATTTGATTGTAATCTGATATTTGTTAATGATTAAGTTAATCTCTTTATTTGAAGAGATTAAAACCTAGACGTAGGATCTTTTGATCTGAACTAGTATAAATATATGTGTCAATTCTTCTTCTCTATCTCTTTATTTTATCCATTATTACATTTAAAGGAATTGATATTTAAATTAATCGGTAAACTTTTCAAAAAAAAATTTAAAGTATTAATTTTAACATTGAAAACCAAGTCACCCCCTCTTGGTTTTTGTCCAAACGTAAACATTTCGCTGCGCGATAACAACACTCAATTCAACCTTGATCATTCATACACAACAAATATTTTCATATACATCAAACTCATAAACTAATACATGGAAATAGAAAACTATAGGAACTAATTCTAACGTCTAAATCATATTCAAAACTCAATTTAAGAAACTCTACAATATAACATGCATAACATAGCCACTACAATGTCAACTTCTCAACTAAAGTATGAAATTTAAACAAACATTTCTCTATTAACAAAAAAAAAAAAAACTCAATAACATTTCACTCAATTACAGACATCAAAATGATTTTTAAATAAAACATAATTCCTACATGAAAATCAAGATAGTGTAACCAAGTTAACTTCACATCCAGATCATCTCTCCTAATGTTCTATCAAAATAAAAATAGTTTCTCTCTTGTAATTCTTTATTTTTGTCCAAATTCCAACTTAACCAAATGAAGTATTTAAAATCTAAATACTTACAAAATATTTAAATATATTAAAAATTCAGTAAAGCTTAACCAAGTTAAAAGAAGACTTAATTAGTTATTTAATCTTCTAATTTGTTAATTTGCTTCATTTTGGTCTATTATTATATTTTAGTTTAATTTAGTCCTCGTTATTTTTTAAAATGATCTAATTTTATCTTCTCCAATTTGAGACCAAATTAGTAATTAAGCTTAATTACAATTTATATATGCATGTTAAAATAGTTTTTTTATAATTTATACATCAAATCACTTCACCTAAATACTTAAATTATTTAATTTTTTACACTCCTCCTAAATACAAAAAATCGTTTACGTTTAGGTGATTGATTTGATGTATAAATTTTAAAAAATTATTTTAACATTTTATATATATATATATAAAAGTTATAATTAAGTTTAAATATTAATTTGGTCTCCAACCGAAAATGAAAAAATTTGATCATTTAAGAAAAAAAAACTAAATTAAATAAAAAATAATAGACGATAGAAGAACTAGATTGAACCAAGAAGTAATACAGGAACAAAATAAACCAAAGCAATAAATTAAAAAATTAAATCAATTATTAAGCCTTAAAAGAAAAACGTTTTTCTTTTGACTAACCCTTAAATATTGATGACAAATTCAAAAAGAAATGAAAAATATAAAAAATAGTCATGGTAGACAAACATTTATTCGGTTTGAAAATATTATTGTTAAAATTGATCTCAGTTTCTGATTACTATGATATATAATCAGACTCTGAAAAAAATGGAATTTAAAAACAAAAGTAAAGAAAAATCCTAACGGAAAATAATGAAAAAAAAAATCATAATGAGTTTTACAATTTTTTTTAATGTTATATTTTGATAACAATCAATAAGCTCTGAAGCTGTATCACAAATTCACAATATAAGATCGAGAACCAAAATAGTTCTTTTCACACAAAAGATAAGTTCAAGGCAGTTTAAATTTAAAAGTTCAGTGTACACTTTTATTTTCGTGGAATTTTATTAGATTTGAATTTTATCGATAATTTGTTGTATACATTTTTCGTGGGTTTTTGAAATAATTTAAATAAATTATAATTGAACTATTTGAAATAACTTAAATTAAGACAAGGAAAAAAAAGACTTAAATAAAAATAAAACAGAAAACATAAATGATAAAAGTATAACAAAAATAATTAATCAAATACTTAAGTAGTGCAAATAATTTAAAAGTAGGAGATAATTTAATAAGAAAATACCAAAAATTTCAATAAAAATATATTAATATTGTTCTTCTTCTTACTATCATTCTTGTGTTTGATTTTTGCATAATTTTATATATGATATTTTTATCTCAAATATCAAATAAAATTCACTAACAAGTTTATCCTTTCTATTAAAATTAATAAACTAGCTCTTGTGCGATATATAATATTCATCTCAATAAATTATTAATTTTCCAATCATTTAATAAACATATCAAGCAATACTTAGCTCTCACTCAATATATTCATTCACCAAATAAGAAGAAATGTTTGTATTTATTTATTCACAAGATTATATTTAATCTTATTTATTCCATAAAAATTACCGTCTATAATACATGCTTTTTATCATTTTATTTATCTATATATTTTAAAATTTTGATATATTAACCTATCAGACATATTTTAATTCAAATAATACGTTATAAAAAAATATTATATTTTTAAGTTAAATTTATAATTTTAAGTTGAAAAGGTATAATTTTAAGTTTGATATTTAATATTTTGAATGAATTTTATCATTTAACTATATTATGATTTAAATTATTTAGTTTATACTTCCGAAGTTATAAAATTAAAATATAACAATAAAGTTTTTATGTGTACAGGATGACTTGTCCTCGTAAAAAATTAGAGCATGTTTGGGTCGCAAATTGAAGATTATTTAGAAAGATTGGTAAATGAAATTTTGTTCTTGAGAATTGTTTCATTTTACTTGTACTGAACTGTTCGTCTTGATTAAGAATTGTAATTTGTAGGTTTGATGTCATATTTTATCACTAAATTTATAATTTTGTGAAATTTATTATTGAATTTTAGTTTTTATAAATTTTATTATTTAAAATTTAAAATTATATTGAATATCAGTTTACTAACATGTAATGATTTCACCCATAAATAAGATAGAAAAGTAAAAGTTCAGTAATTTGATTATTAAATTACACAAAAATATTTCATGCTGTATTAATTAAGAATAATTATCCAATTTTTCTATTCTTAAATATTAAACTATTTATTTGCAAACTACGGGAAACCAAAGTATGCAATCTTAGAAAACTACTTTTTTTTATTAAAATTTTACATTTTTTTTTTATAAAATTTATGTTAAATATATATTTTGACATTTCTAAAAGATATTTATCGTGAAAATTTATTAAAAAAATAAAGAAAATTCATAAAAGATCACATAGAAACTAAACCAAATCCATGCGATAAAAACATTATAAAATTTTAAATATGAAAAGTTGAAACTTATTATAAGAGAAAAAAAAATGACTTATTTGTGTAATGATTCTCATCTCTAAAATTATGAAATTCTATATAAACATTTTCTTCTTCAACCTTTATACATTCAATAAACAACTAAAAGAAATAAGAAAGTATATTCAATCTAAAGCTTTCTAAAATTAGCACTCTAAACATATTCCATCTATAAATCACACGTAAATAGAATTATGAATACCAAAAAAATGAAAAACTATCAATATATTGTTCTTTTCTCCTTTGGAAAATACTACCACAAGTACAAAGTGCATTATATGAACATTTTCTTATAGTCTCATCCTTACAAGCATGAATAGTCATGGATTGGATTTTTAAAGATTCAATTAGGGGTGGACATTGATTGGATTTTTATGATGTGTTTGTTTTAAAAAGAGTATATTTGCGAAGAAAGAAATGAGAGCAGGAGTGGTGCTCGTTTGAGAGTATCTGTGAAGATGGCATAGCAAGGATGGCAGGAAAGCATGGAATTTGTAATCACGGGCATTATGCGATGATTTGGTAGGATTGAGTTGTGTTATTACAGATTTACCCTCTCATCTCTCTCACGTGCCATTTACCACCTCTTCGCTGCAAACACAGTCACGCTGCAAGCTACAACCATGAGAGGTGCAACCATGACAATCCCCTACCACATATTGATCCCCAAGTTTGAGGATTCGATCCCATTTGTGCTGGATCGGATACACTGCAGTTGGATTTGTTCCTTTGGCTGGATCGGATACGAGTGTGGTGGATCGGATACGGTGTGTGGTGGATCGGATACATGTTTTGAGTCTTGTTTGCAGATCTGTTCCACCATGGTTGTTTTACTTACATTTGTTGTGTTTAAAAAAATTAAGAAATTAAATGTAGTCACACAAAGATCAATTTACAATACTAATTAAACTAAGGGCAAAATGGTAATCTCATTATTAATGCTACTAAAACATATTTTTTAATCTATCACATCAATCAAATCTTTCATAAACTTTAACAAAAATTACTTCTAAATTTACTCACCATCACTTCTAAATCCCTTAAAAAAACAACACAAATTTCATTCTTAAATCAACTCAAACCCATCCAGTCACTCTCCCTCAATTACTCTCCCCCAAGTGAACACAGCATTAATGATCCAATCCATATCCATTTTAGATTCAAATAATTGGATTAGATTTTCAATCCAAATTCATTTTTTTCAACAAAACTACTTTGGATTTTTTTTAAATCCATATCCAAATATTTGGATCAAGATTTAAATCTAATCCAAATATTTGGATCAAGTTCAAAATCTAGAATTCAATTTTTACAAAAATATTAAATTTTCTAAAACTTGTGTCCTTAAGGCCAACACAACTCAGCTTGTTCGGGTCATCAAGCTCGCTCGGCCCATCAGGGTCTCGGGCCTGCTCAGTCCCTATAGGTCGTCGGGCACGACCCGTCCGAATCGTCGGATCGACCAAACCCAACCCACTCGGGTCTTTAGGCTCGCTAGCCCTTTCGAGCATCAAGCCTGCCTGGTCTGTACGGTCGTATGGCATAGTTCGTCTGAGTCATCGGGCCGACTCAACTTGTCCGGGTCGTCGAGCCCACTCAGTCCATCAGGGTCGTTGGGCCTACTCGATCCATCAAGGTAGTCGAGGCTGCCTAGTCCGTATAAGTCATCGGGCATGACCTGTCTGAGTCGTCGGGCATGCCTTGCATGTTTGGATCATCGGGCCTTTATGGCCCATTCGGATCTTCGGGCCCACCTGGCCCGTTCAGTTCATCGGACTTGCCTAGCCCGTTCGAGTCATCGGCTCACTCGAATTTTTTGGGTTGTTGAGCCCGACCGACTCGTTCGATTTTTCGGGCCCGCCCAACCCGTTTTGGTCGTCGGGCCCGCCCGACCCTTTAAGGTCGTCGGGCCTGCCTGGTCCGTCCAGGTTGTTGAGCAAGGCTCGTCTGAGTCTGAATTTAGCCTAGTCCATCTAACCTTTAGCCTAATCCAACTAAAATTTTAAATTGAAAATTTGGATTGGATTTTTTGGATAATCCATATTTGAAAATCTTGATTTATAGAATGGATATGCAATCCATAAAATATATGAAATGTATATTAGATTGAAATTCAAATCCATTTTAATGGATTTTAAATGGATTGGATCGAAGCAAAAGTGGATTGGATCAAGAAAATTAGATTTTTGGCCCACCCCTAGATCCAATCCATATATATTTTAGATCCAAATAATTTTAATCAGATTTTGGATTCATATCAATTTTTGGTGCAGAACTAGATTGGATTTATCGAAAATTCAGATCCAAATATTTGGATCAAGTTCAAAATCCAAAATTTACTTTTTATAAAATAAATTTAAATTGAATTTCTAAAATTTGTGTCGCCGAGGTAGACACGATCGAATTCGACCAAATATGGTTGAATTTTGGTCAAGACCAATTTGACCAAATTTTGGTTGAATTCGACTCGACCAAATTTCGGCTTGAACTGACGCAATCAAATTTTAACCAGGACCGATGCAACTGAATTTGGTCAAATTTGATGTCATATCGTACCTTCTAGACCTTCGGTCCAAACAGACTTATCATAATTTTCGGCCCAAACAGACTCATCTTGTTGTTGAATTGGGAAAATTTGTCTTTTCAACTAGCTTTTAAACTTCATATTAAAATATAGATCAAATTTTAATCAAAATTTAATAAAATGAATTTTAAATAAAATAGTTATTTAATAAAGTAAATTTAGATGGATTAGATAATAAAAAAAACTAAATGAGTTTGGCATAAATGAATTTTTTTTTCATAAGTATTATATTAATAAAGTAATATATTCGTATAATTGTCAAATACATAACGAATTTATATAATTAATATTAAATATTGTGCCCGATTAGTTATTTAATTACAAACAACTATATCATAGTAAGTTTATTAATTTTACTTTGTTTTTTTACAGTATATTGACTTTTATTAATTATTTATTAATACTATTTTGTAAAAAAATATTTTGAACTTATTAGAGTGATATTAATGCATAATAAATGTTATAAAAGTTATATTATCTTACTGAAAATAAATACTATTGAGGATAAAATTTTATAAAAACATTATTTTGGTTTAACATAAAAGTTCAACAAGTGACAGTTTGATGTCTTAATGTTTTTTTTAAATAATAATTGTATCTTATAATTTTAGTTAAAATTTATTAGTTTATTTTTATTTTTATATTAACCAAAATATGATTTACTGGAAATAAAACTATTTTAAAAGTACATTCTTTTAATGATATATCTTAAAATGCAAGTTGAGATAATTTATTATTCTTTTTATCTTCCACATATGCAAAGTTGTGACAACTTATAATTCAAAACTTTCAAAATTAAAGATGTACAAAATTAAATAGTAATAATTTTAATATAATATTTCATAAATGTCGAAAACCTAAGTTAGGACACTTGATATCTCAATTTTCTTTTTCCAAAAATTTATGTGAATGAAAATAGTAAAATAATAATTATGACAGAAATAAACTAACCGATTAACTTGGGTATACACCTGTGTTAATTCTCTTACTAATTTGTGAGTTTTAATGGTTCATAATTTAATTTTTAATAAAGTAAATAATAAAAATTTTCAATTATTTATCTTGATTATATATAGTGACAAATTTTCTATTAATATTTTGGGGATGACAAAATTTTAATTAAATTAATTTTTTAGTCTATTTTTTCATTTAAAAATATTAAATTAGTTTTTAAAAGTTTTTTTTTCTCAATTTAATAATAATTTTTTTAAAAATTGATATAATTTGAAGAAATGAATTTTTGTTGGATCAGTTTAGACCAAAAGTAAAACCGTTCATTGAACCAAATTTTTTGTCCAACCCCTAGTTACAAACTTTCATAAATATTATAAAATACTATTCAAAACCGGTTCTCTATCGTTTCATTCTAAATTAAAAGATTGAATATATTCTTAATCTTCCCATTTGACACCATCATTATTCTAATCCCTTAAAACTAGAATTTATTCCTCCAAAAAAATTTAGATCCTTGTCTACCAGAATGAAACTTATAATCACTTGAACACAATCTAGCTAATGAACAAAATATCTGTTACTCAGGCAGTGAATTTATTATATAGAGAAAATAATCTGTAACTAATCTATTCGTCAAAATATAGGAATATAATAAGAATTTATAAAATTAAATAAAAAATAAATGTCCAATTAATACATGTCTTATCATGATTATTCATTTAGCACGAGTGATAATTAGAAATATTATCAATTGTTATATGAAAAACAATACCAACAAAGTGAAGACAGAAAGATAAATATTATTTAAATAGGACTATTTTTTGCATATTGTTTAAGATTAAACCAAATAATTGTATAGTTTTGGATGATTAAATTCATCATATTGCTATCTTACAGATTAAAAAATCAATTATGTGAAATTAAGGTACTAAAAATATATTTAAATTCAAAGTTTTTTTAAAAATTCAAAAAATTCTATTTAACTATTGATTAAATATCTACTTTGTAAAAAAATCAGTTATAATCAATGAAAAAATTGCATGAATTATATTATTATTTTTTATTTTATATAAGAAAAAATAAAACATATTAGTTTACTAATTATTAAATTAAAAGAATTCTAATAAATTATAAAAATTATTCATAAAAAATAATTATAAAACTAAATACATGTAATTTTTATAATTTTATTGTAGATTATTTTTATTTATTTTGTAAATAATTTCTATTACAGATAATTATTTTAATTTAGAAACAGCGACTTAAGAGATAAAATGATAAAAATTGTAAAATAAAAAATGACAAACAATTCCTTTTTTATTGTTATAGAAATATTTATTAAAATTTATTTAAAAAATGTACTATTAATATTTGTTTGGTGTGATGAAATAAATTTAACTTAATCATTTGTCACATTAGACAATTGACACCCAATTCAAAAGAGTACAATGTTGTTTGAAAATTCAAAGAGTTAAAATTGGTGAAATTAAAACAAATGATAAAATAGTAATATTCCAAAGGCAAAATAATGCATAGTATAAAAAATATAATGAAGATTTATTACATTGCTACTATGTTAATAATTTAATAGCCAATAAAAGGATAGAATATTAATAACTTCAAAATTCAAAAGATAAACATCACATTTTAAAATTCGAGATAAAAGTAATAAAATATAAGAACTTATAGATAAAATATACAATTTAAACCTAATCTATAAAAATTTTACGAACATGTTTAAATTTTAAAAGTCTTCCAGAAACATTGTCATAATATGGCATGGGTGACTATATCATCTGTACTATACAGTCAACTTGAATTCTGACTCTTCTAGGGAGAATGTTTAGTGGAGATAAACAAAACCAAGAGAAACATAATAAATGGTAGTTTGCTAAATCTGTTTTCTTTTTAAAAAAAAAAATGAATACTGAAGAAGGGAATCTAACATTCCTAATTTAAGATTTTAGAGAAACAGGAATTACTAGAAGTTAAGATCACCCTATTCTATCGGCCAGATACTTCAAAATACACATACATTGTGTCGTCCATAAGTACAAAGATCAGGGCTTTTACTACCCTTCCCAGATTGCATTGCTAGATTCCCTTTGTTAGTGAATACCTCCAAATATAACCTACTTATACCTACAAGTGAAGCACAAATCAACTGGCTTGGTTTGACAAAAAAATCCCCTCTGTACTACCACGAGAAGCACTGCCAGTAGATGCACAACCAGAAGCAGTGTTAGGGCTCCATGGGGAGGGAGCACTGTTCTCTTCTGTTTGATCCACCTGCAAATCAGGCTCAGGTAGATCTGAAGACCCTTTCACCCAAGGCTTCTTATTGGTCATGTCCTGTGATGGAAGGTGCAATAACTCATTAGTGGCGGCAGTACCTTCCCCAGAGGCACAATCACCATTGGGTCTACCATTAGAACCACAAACACTAATAAATTCACCACGTTTTTCTTCTGTTCCTATGATGTTCTGTTGACCACAATCAGTGTCACTTCTCAGTTTACAACTGTCAGAAACAATAGATGAATCCTGGTGAATAGAGTCAGCAGAAAGTTTTGAATCCCTTGTAATACTTTCTGTACCGCAGGGTTCCGAGTCTTCCGCACTTTTGTTATTTGACAAAACTTCATTTGATACTGCAACATGATTAGGTAAGTTTTCAGTAACCTCCAACGAAACATTAACACACTGTACTTTTGTAGCCTCAGTGTTAATACAAGATGTGGTGTTCAACTGGCCATCTCCAGCTACGCCACTAGTATCAGTCACATCTTCGCAAACATTTTTTTTAGTGTTGTCCATCACTGGATTCTCATCACCTGTGTGACAAACAACTTCACATGTGTCATCTTTAGTAGATTGTCTACAACCATTAATGTTGCTAGCAACGGCAGGTACATTATTCACTGAACCCTCAGGGAGATGACAATCAGATTCATTAGATGTGGCTTCGTCATTTATTTGGCATGTATTAGGGCAGGGAGGAATCTCAATATAATTGATCAAATCAGATCCAGATGAGCCCGCACCATTGCAATTATATGCTATTTGATTGACAGCTACAATAAATAGTATTGGATAAAAATCAAGTTCAAATTTTCAAAGACAGATAGCATGTACATTTGTCACCAAGCATAATAAACTATAATAAAAGGAAAAAGTGTATAGGCAAATGCAAATGTACCTTCTGAAGGGATTGGATTATGACTAGCCATATCATGTTTTGATATCTTCTTCTGTAACATATCTACATGAGGAAATACCAATAGATTTGTATTATGTACTGTTTGCTTGATTGTTGATTCAAGTGGCTCAAACCCAAAAACAGAAGTCCAAGTTTCTCTGAGCTCTGAGATAGCTGGTATCACCAATAACTCAACATTTAAAGAGCTGAGTCCCTGGTAGTAGGAGAAAAGAACTTTTGATCTCAGTAAAATGGAAGACAAAAGAAATAAAATGAGAAAAATCTGAGGAGAAAATCGTGTCAGACCACAAAAGCATCTATCAAAGTGCAACATGATTCTTTCCTATGCTAAAACTAATACCTCTTTTGACACCCAATTAAAAGAAATTTCTACTGTTTTGCCAAACAGTTAATATAAGGGGATAAACTTATATTTACTGACTAGTTAACAGTACTTTACTTTTAAGATTCAGTGTCATCCAAGACACTGTTCATTGTTGTGCATGCATATAATAAATTAAGATGAAGATGTAAGCACAGTAAAACCTACTTTCATTTTCTTTACTTTCCAGTAACAAATCCCATGTTCCGATGTTGCTCTAAAACTTTCAAATCCATAAAAAAAAAAGGTATTAAGCAAACCCTGTGTCCAATATCAGATGTTCATCTACCAAATAGCCTAAGACAGTAGTACCCCACCCTTCAGATAATATGGAACACGGATCATACATCTTTTACTAGTCTTTTACAGAAGATGTGGCAGAGTAACGTCAGGGAAAAAAAGTAACAAATTATAGGCCATAACAGAAGACAGATTTCTAAAAAAGAAAAACAAGAAGGTTTTGGCAACAAAAACTAATGAGACAATAAATTTACCAATTCAATGGCGTTTAGAAGCCTGCGGCACATTCCTTGTCGCCTGTACATATAGCGGGTTCCAATAAATGGCATCTCTGCTAGTTGGTTTCCATGGATCCTATTTGATGAATTAAGATGAAACATTGTTAGAATTTTTCACCAGGTAGGAAGGGAGTCGGTAGAAAATCTATGCAAAAGGAATTGTTTAGGTATATGGAAGAAAATAAAGAACAGAGTTAATGATTATCTCTTATCACAGAAGAAAAAGACAGCCCCACGGATTACATCAAATAATCACACAAGTTAAATATTCTACAAACGGAAAGTTTATGCCATGAAAATGAAAGTTCTGGAAAGGTAGACCCAAATAGCTAACTGCTGGCTGTCACATGGATATGGACGTGCAGCATGGCCAACTTTCTAAAATCTAGGACAAGACCGCGTCAATTTATTATATACAACAGTATGATGAAAACAACAATAAAGTAATTAAATCATAACAGAAGTATTTTAATAAAGGTACAAGTTGTGTTGATATTTCATATTAACTAACTCATACTTTGATACATGTGTGCTTCGATTAAGCACTAGCATTATATCAAGGGTATGTTAGGAGTGTTCACGCATCATAAAAAAGGTAAACATCGATAATATCCTGGTGAGATACCAATATCACAATTTTTTGAGTAAAAAGAATATGCCCCAAATTTGCAAAGTGCCAAAAAACATTGAACCCAACTGTTTGCAGTCCAATACCAACAGAAAGTATTAAATCATTGTTTAGCCACAGAATTCCATAAGCAGTCTTCAGGCTGCAATTATGTTAATTATTGACTGCTAAGGAAATCAAGTGTAAGCAAATATCAAAATTAGTAGACATTTACCTGATAGATGCAGCACAAATCATCTCATCACCTCTCTCTAGAATTGCAGTAACAAATCCACTATAGTTCAGACGATTGAAGTTTGACCTGACAAGATAAATGCTTTATGTTGTTACTAGCATCATGCACAGTCCTAGAATCATACCAATCCATTCAAATACAATATCAATGTTCTAGATACATGAAATTAGGTCACCGTTGTTTATTTACTTAAATATAAATGTAGCAACTGTGAAGAAAATTCAAAAAAGAAAATATATTTTCTGAAAGTTTACTAATAAGATATTACTGTGTATGAGAAATTTCATATATTATGAAACTGACATGTATAATTGTTAAAAATGAGCATTGAATGGATTTTATAGAAATAACCTTGACATGGATTCAATTGCTTAACCTGAATCTAGAGATTACTAATGTAACTTATGTAGTTATTTGTGGTCTACCAATTGCAATCATTGATCAATTACACAAGTTTGCAGAACAAGTGTAAACCTAGCTAGGTATCAGCATTGCACAGTACACATTGTCCATTAAGAGTTTGTAAGGATATCCAAAACCCACAAAAACCATTGCGGTTATAACTTATAAACCCACTCTTTCAGGAAGAGGACACCAACGTGTAGGCTGTTAAAGCAATCTATCTAGAGGATAAAACATCAACAAATATAAATCTCCCAGTTCATCACATCTACTCAATGAATGTTAGAAAGGGATCATGTCTAACTGAACATGAATTTCCATAAAGGGGAATATTCAGTAGATTCCAATTACGTATTTTTCCAATTCAATGACTAGGAATCATACATATGTATACTTCACAAATATAAAATATTAAAAATATGAGGTTATAATCTTTGCTGAATTTCTACACGTGAATGCAGCCACTACAAGACAGCCATCAGCTTATGATAATTGGCTGCACATTAGGATATAAATTCATTAGACACATTTGTTGCCTCGGATTGAATGCAATCACTAACATCAAGAAAAAGAATATTTTGGACGAGGACAGAGGTATAAAAGCACGTCAATTAAATGATAAGTATTTTGAAACTTCGTATATATGTCATAATTTAGTTTCAACAGAATATTCCCGAACTTTCATTCACAAATTATGTGATAACTTTTTAATTCACATACCCTTTTTATTGAAAAACTCGGACCCCATATAACACAATATTTTAATCAATTACATGCACAAAAAAGAAGTTGTCGGTATAACCAACAAGGCATTACAAAGAAGAAAAGTGGTTAAAAGAATGTGAACAGAAGAGGCAGGATGACCTTACCCACGGTTATACAGAATACTGTGGATCAGATTCACCCCACTTCTATGATCAATATACGGCATGAAGCACTCATCCATTATTGATAACGCCACAGCGAGCTTAGAATTACATTCAACCATCTGAGGTTTTTTCTGAGAATCATCAATGCCAACATCTGACCGCCTAATAAAAGTCCAAGCATACCCATCTTCAATTTCATGTCTAACCCCTAGGAGCATTTCAAGTCTCTCAGATAACTAGAGGACAAAATGAAAAAATAAAATTAGTTTGTTTACAATGACAATAAAATATTCTCCACATTTAGCAACAAAAACAATGAACCAGGAAGCAACAAATCATTGTACAGTTACCAATAAATATTGCAACTCAAACTTGATACAATTCAATTTACTACACCAAATAATCAAGCATCAACTAATTACAAGCAGCAATCAAGATTAAAGAACATGAAAAACAGTTCATACCTCTTGACATCTGTTTCCACAAAAGATCACATCATTGTAATCAATAGTATTGCAATCATTTGCCTCAATGCAGGATCTGTGATCTACGAAAGTCAAGAAAAATTATATTCATTTCAATCAAGGAAAAGCTACTGCTACACCAATTGAGAAAAACGTGTATCTGCTGAACAAAAGATTATATGTATGTATAGGACGTACATTTTTGCTCACATAGTCGGCACGTGAGTAATTTTGACACAGTAAGATCATCATCACTATCCTTTTGGTCTGAGCATCCATTAACTGACCCACAAAATTTGCAACAGCAATAAATGCAGTGCCAATCACCAGATGGAAACTTCTGCAAGACGCAAAAAAAAAGATCATTTACTTCCCACTACACTATTTTCCATATGCAGAAATGACATTGATACATCTGAAAACTAAAGATACAGAAACAACAATAAGAATTTCCCATTATTTCTTACAAAATGTTACAGGCATATCCATCTCAAATTTTCTAATAATAAATATTTATCTTCAGTAGACGATACTTAAGTTTTCTAGGTAGTGAACCAACCATCTAAGCCACAACCAACCAATATAAGTGACTGGGAACCACGGTGTTATCTGTCAAAACATGCTGATCCGATCAGCTTTGGAATTCAAAAAAAAAAAAAAAAAGACAATTTTAAGTAAAAAGATAGAAAACACACTAGTGCCCAGAAATGCAATAAAAATTACACCTAGACCTAATTAGCATAAAATCAAGTCATTTATCTGATATGTGACAGCTGGATAATGCATAATACACTGCGTTATCTATCCTAATAAGAAATTCACAATGAAACATATCTACTTAGATTAATTATATAAAGATCACTTTAAAATGACAATGAACGTCATACTTGTATATCCAAGCAGTCTTGATGGAATGTTGACGGGCAACCATCACAACATATCAAGTCTCCACCATCTCCACAGACCCCACAAGTATCATCATTCGGATCCTCACCCGCAACATCAACAAAATGAAAACCCTGACGTTCAGATTCATCTTGCTTATTCCACGAATCTAGCAAACACTGTAAAAGAGACTTTCCTTCCTCCACATATATATTTTGAAGGGGATCACCAAATTTTCTTCCTGCATGAACTTCAAATTCTGAAATTGTAATGACTTTATCACAGCAGCCACAATGAATGCCATCTCCTGTGATCTTACCATCCAATGCTGCACTTTTATCTTCGGGTGCCTTATAATGAACCTTCGCATTTAGAAGGACTGTGCCCAAATCAATCATCCAGGCAAACAAAGTTCTTTTTCCACTGTACAGTACATATCCCTCAGTTTCTGAATCTATCTCCTTAGCATTACGAACCAATGGACCACTTCGCAGCTTATGTTGTGTTTTGTGTCGCTTATGATCCCTCACAAGAACTGGCATCCTGTTCGGTGATATAGAATCTGTGTCTCCAGGTGACCGTTTCCTTTTCATTTTCCTCTTCACTGACTTACCCACGGCTGCACCAGAACCTGACCTTCCTTTGTTTTTATTCCCACCCTTTCCCCCTTTCTTTACAGATTTAACCTTCCCTTGTCTTTGCTTTTTAATTACCTTAGTGAGTATTTGGAAATCCTCAGCTGCTATTGGTGTAAATTTGAAGCCCGGCCCATATGCCTTACCTTCACCATTACCAGCTTCATAATACTCTTTAAGCCTTTTGTAGGCCAAGGTGATTGACCAGTGCGTGTGTCCGTCCAGACTAACATAAACTGCATCATGGTACTCTCTACCATTCCTAGGTCTATAGTCAACTGTCCAGCCGGCAGCTGAGAGAATTTCCTTTATTTGATCCCTCACTAACTGCTTAACTCTATTTCTTCCACTTTTCTCGGAGACAAGTGCATTATCAGTATTTGATCTTACTGGTGAGGCCACCACATTGTTCCCAGTTTCCAAAGCCTTAGTGAATTTAGACTTCTTGACAGAAGAGACTTCCTTCTTTTCTAACTCAACCCCAGCAGATTTCCTTGAATCCGCATCATCAATTGCATTCACATTAGCATCACGTCTCATAGTTAAACTCTTTTTATCTTTTCGAAGGACAACCTTTTCTTTTCTATTATGCACCACCACATGGTTTTGTTTGCTGGCAAGAGGGGGTCTTCCACGCTTACGTGGCGACTGATGAACTGGTTGATCTTCCACTTTCAACTTTATTTTGGGAGGCCTCCCACGCTTTCGTTTCAAATTCCCTGTGCCATTCTCTGCCTTCTTCACCTTAGCTTTTTCATTCTCATAACTATCAGCCAAAAATTCACCAGCTTCTTCACATTCCGTCTTAACTTTCACCGTCTCAACCCCACTACATTCTCTATCACTCTCAGAAACAGCATCCTCACTCTCTCCATAATACACTCTTCTATCCTTCACCCCCTTAGACCTTGAGCGCAACACTCGACCCCCAACCAGTACTTCATTATTTGAACCTTGCTCCTTCTTTGCCTTCTTATCTACCTCAACTACTACAGTATCACCCCCACCACTAAAACAACCCTTACCACTCTCATTCTCTTCCAAGTCAACCTCACCACTTGCACTCACATTCAAATCAAAGCCACATTCTTCTTTAACATCAAGTGCAACTTCACCCTTCTTCTCAATCGTTGAGTTCTGCACCTCCAAACCCTCACCACCCTTATCAACAGCCTCGCTCTTCACAACAACCTTTTTCTTGTGAACAACTTCTTCGCCTCCAGAAACCGTCCCCAAACGCGCCCGCGATCTCAGCCCCTCTCTCATTTCTCACGGAACCCTAATTCCACAAACACCGTACAGTATAGTTATTAGGGTAAACCAAAACAAAACCCAAACGCATAAAATACCGATTCCATTCTGACCAGAAAAAAGAAAAAACTAAAGGCACAGTTGTGCAGATGAAGCAAAACACATGTGAGGTATGTCTCCCAATCAGCCTCTGAAACCGGCAACAAAGAGCAGACCGTTAAAGAAAAATCGAATAGAAAAGTCAGATCAACATGAAACGCTTGCAAAAGTTTGGAAGCTTACCAATGTGCTAGAATTTGCCAGAAATTCTACGAGACCTGGACCTCCACGCAATGAATCATTCGGTTCCGTTGAAGTAGAAAGCGTATTACGTACCAATATTGCTTTGGAATTCAAGGTTTTAGAGCGAGAAAGAGAGGAATAGAGAGAGACACCAAGAGGGGTTTAGGAGAGTGAGAGAGAAGACGCACAATTGACAATACAAAAATAAATATATACGGTGGGAGAGCGCGTGTTCAGACTTTCCACTTTCTTTCTTCTCTTTTTATTTTTTTGTTAAACTTGCTAATCAGATATATGGAGCCAAAAAAACACCCTTCAATTTGATTTTCTAATATTCTAAATATCTTTTGGTATTTTCTATTAAAAAAGAGGCATTTTATTTTTTAAAAACCAACAGAAAAAAGATAATTGGAAAGCTCTGTTATTTTTCCGTTAAAGAAAGAAGTAGAAGATATTCTGTTTTCATATTTTAGTGGGAAAAGAATAGAATGGTTGAAATATTGTTGTTTTGTATGGTGGTGGTGACGGTGAGTTCTTAACTATTGGCGGCACTGGTGTGGTTCCCATTTGCGTTGTCCAAACCTAAAACCCTCCCTATTTTGCAGTCCTATTTCGTGGACTCCAAGAACCTTTTATCTCTCTCTCCGACACTGCCATATTTAAACTCGGCATTTGTTTCCTCTTGCTCAATTCATTAATTTAATGGTAAATCATGCCAAATTATTTTCCTCTTTTTAGAAATTCTTTAACAATTTGGATAACTGTAATAGATGTAATAGATGACGTGCCAGGACTTGAAATTGGGTAGTTTCTTTCTACTCTGGCTTTGGCTGAAGTAGCAACGTGTTAGAGGTAAATATAAGAAATTTAATTTTGTTGTATTTGAGTCGAAAATAATATAATCTTTAAATTGTTTTAAATTGGTTTACGTATGAATATTATAGAAGTATATAAATTTTTCGATGATTCCAAACTCCCTCCGAACAAATCTCCCAGAACAGATGAATATGTTATTTTATTCAGAGAAGAAATTATAGAGACTCGGATAGACAGATATGGGAGATGGATAAGAGAATAATTAATCTTATTAATCTTAACTGTGAAAATAGAATGCTAGATTCTATAAGATTAAATTAAAACAGAATCCTGTTATCAAAATTTTATAAGATTTTTCAAATAAAAATAAATTTTAAAATGTGTTAATTATAATATTATCCTTATCAAAAATATGTTCATATTATCCTTGCCAAAAATATAATAACTAAATCAAACTTGGTTCATTCTTCTTCGATCTTTCTCCTTTGAAACTTTTTTTTCTTCTCTTAAAATCTAAATCCCTAAAACTAGATTAGTTTATCTTCTTGTTTCTTGTGGAAAAGTTCTACAAGCTAGTTAAGGTAGATGATAAAATATCACAAGCACGGGCGGAATATAAGAGGGCAATGGGCGCCGGTTCCAATTTTTAAAAATTTTTAAATTATATGTAGTATATTGAAAATATTAAAAATTGTTGGGAATTTAATAGGTATTTTTATTTTTTATAAAATATAAATAATTAATAAAATATAAAATTAAATATAAAAAAAATACTTTTTTGATTTTTGAGTTTTTTATCACTTGAATTCATCTCTCATTGTCACCTTGTTTTATTGTTTTTAAATAAAAATAATCTTAGACATTAATTATGATCTTGTTCTTATTTCTCCTAAGTTAATAATTAAATATTAATTTAATAGTTAGTATTAGTTTTTTATCTCATGATTTTTTTATATTCATTTTTCATAAATATAATGTACTGCATATTTTTTTCATAATTAATTTTTAATTGTTGCTTAATTATCATATATATGATTATTTAGTAATAATGTTTCTCAATTTTTAATTAGATTATGATAAATTATTGATAAGTTAGATAATATGAAGGAACAACGAGCAATCCTTAATATATGTGTGATTGTGTGTGCGTAAACAAGGAACCTATATGCTAATCTCACTCAGGCGAGCCAGGCTCGCCTAGGCGAAAGTTACAGAGTTTTCACCCTGACTCTGCTCGAGCCACTCGCTCAGGCAGAGGCTTGTGGTTTTTGGGTGACATCTTATCTCGCTCAAGCGAGTGTATCTCGCCTAAGCGAGAAATCGAGGGTTGTGAGGCTTGAATGGGCATCTCGCTTAGGCGAGAGGTTCTCGCTTAAGCGAGAACTCGTGTGAAGTTTTGTATTAAGCTTGACTTGTCGCCTAGGCGAGAGTGTTGGCCTTAGGCGAAGGGAGGGCTCGCCCAAGCGAGATAGGCTCGCCTAAGCGAGGCTTCACAAGTAAGCTACTGTAGCACACTCGCTCAGGCAAGAAAGATTAGCTTAAGCAAGACAGGCCTGGTCGCTCAAGCTAAGTCTTCTAGCCCAAGCGAGTTTAGTGCAGTTTGTGTGTGTAGTACGCATTGATGCGAACGTGGATCAGGAGATGATGTGTCATGAGTGGGTAGGTTCATGGATGATGGTTAACATGTGATGATATGAGCGGGGAGGTTCATACTCAATTACTCTCCTGTGGGGATACGAGCGAGGTAGGTTCGTATGTTCCGTGCTCATAGTTAAGAGATGCTGCGTGCGGGGAGGTATGTAGTTGGTGGATCACATGTGTTGGACTACGGGCGGGCAGGTCCGAAGAGTAGGACTACGAGCGGGGAGGTTCGTAGGCGCAGGACCACGAGCGGGCAGGTTCGTGTGAGCATCATAAATCCTAAGTCCATGGCTAACTTTGTTGTTGAATTGGAGGTTGAAAAAACTTGGGGGGTATTAAGTATTTGACCATGGTCTAGCTATGATAATATATTTGGGTGTATTTATATTATTTAATTGATATGTTTCTTATATTCTTTTGAGCTTACCATTTATGTTTGTGCTTGGCGATGATCGTGTAATTATTTACACGGGAGCAGTTGATGATACAGGTAAAGCTGCTAACACCTGAGATGGAGAGAGGGGCTAGCTTGGGATTCGAGCTAGGAACTATTTATAAATTCTATTATTTTATTGGTTTTTGAAAATTGTAATAAGAATGTTTTTATAGCTTTAATTAACCTTCGACGGTTGGAATAATTTATGAATATTTCCTGTGTTTGGGATTAATAACAGTTTGATGTTGAATTTATTTTCTTGATTATTTATTTTAAATAAGTAATTTCCAATAGGAATGTTTCACAAAGCATTGGTATAATGATGGAAAAACAATAACAATAGCCAAAAAATATCAAAGTATGGAACAAAAATAATTTCCCCAATTTTGCAATAATCTATCATGATAAAAAACAATGGAAAAGGCCACAATAATTGCAATAGTTAACATCAATATTTTTAACATGAAAAAACCTCTCAATGTGAGAAGTAAAATTCTTCAGTCACAAGCTAGTAAATCAAGCTTTACTAAGATCAAATATGGGTATAAGAGAGTTAAATCATTTTATTGAAGCATCTTAGTAAATATGCCAACAAATTTTCTCTCTTTTCTCTCCTCCAAAGACTATGACTTACACACACTCTCTTGACCTAAAAGACCCTATCCACTTAGGTTAAATAGTGAGACAAAATGGGCTTGACTAGGTTGGACATTTTAGACACATAGTTGGGAATCAATCCAACACATCATCCCATTCACAACTATATGGAGGTGACCACTAATCTGACTATCTCACAACAAGCTTCAAACTTCTTCCTTGGTAGAGCCTTAGTCATCATATCAACACCATTGTCATCTTATGAACTTCATCCAAATCCAACAACTTAGACACTAAGGGCCTAGAATTGGACCTACAACCAAAAGACTCAATCTCATTTTATTAGACATATGATATGAACATCAAAATTTACTTTAGGAAAGTGATTAGGTAGTTGAGTATTTCTCATAAAAACATTGGTACAGTCATAATTATTTATTTCTCGAGAATATTAGTCATTTATCAGCCAACAAAAGAGACATATACTCACTACCTAACATTGGCGATGTCGAGATAGTCTAAAGTTTGGCCTATGAACATCCTAGTTCAGGGCGATATTCTGAACTAACTAGATATTCACCTACTTAGACCCCACCGTGGTCCATGTCTTTCATCTCGTAGTGTACCAAACTATGACTTCCCAAATACAAACACTTTGACATTGGTTTGATCTCATCTCACTGAAATCAGACTTAAGACTCTTTCTTAACTAACATACTCTTAGGTATGCTCAAAGATCATAAAATGTGATGACTATCAAGTTATGTCATCTTTCACCAATAATACATACATCGTCCAAACAAACACAAAGAGTATACAATAACAATAAAACATATATGTAACTTTCTTTTATCTAAGTTCACCGAATAAAATAATATTTACAATTAAAATAATAATGTTTTAAAGAATACAAAATAAAATAAGAATCAAACAAGAACTTTAAATAAAGAATTATATATGATTAGAATATTATAAACAAATAAATAACAAAAATATAAATTAATATAAAGGATGAATGCATAACTAAAGATAAATGGAATAAAAATAAATAGGAGCTATGTGTAACTAGAAATAAATAAATAGAATCAGTACATAATTGGAGATAAATTAAAAGACATAATTAAGTATGACCGAGATGTAATTGAAGATAAAATTAAATAAAATAAATAAACAAAACCAATGTGTAATTGGAGATAAATAAGATTAAGTAAATAAACAGGACATGTTGTAACTAAAGGTAATTTAAATTGAAAAAATAAATAAGACCAATGTGTAACTAGAGGTAAATAAAATAAATAAGAAGGACCAATATGTAACTGGAGATAAATAAAATAAAATAAATAAATAAGATCAATACATGACTAGAAATAAATAAAATAAAATAAATATAAATAAATGAAAAGGATAACAATTGAAAACAAGTTAAATGGAAAAAGTAAAATAATATATAATTCAAAATAAATAAAATATTTATATAACACGTGAATTTATCAATATTAACATCATAGATGTCAACAGGGCGGGTAGAATACGAGTAGTAGGTCCCTTGTACCTTACCCGCTCGATAAATATTCGTCCCATATCCGTACGGGTATCCATTATGCGGATACCCGTCTATTTTTTCAATATCCGCAGATATTCGCGGTACCCATAGATATTTACAAAAAATATGTAATAAACAAATATTTAAACCATAAATTCAAGTAGATTAAAATACATTATTGTCTTAAATTTCAAATAAAGTTCAAATAAACTCAAGTTCATACAACCCAAATAATTATACAAGTAAATATAAAATGATGTTCAACACAATAGAAATGATTTAATTGGTGTTAGGATCAACAAGCTTACTTTCTCTAATTGATTTCTGAAAAATAAACAAATAAAAAATCACTAAAAATTTGATTTTATCATTTATTTTTGAATGAAATATTAAAGAAATCACTAACTTCATTCATGTCCACACTACAACAAAAATCACTTTAGACAACAACATAAAATTGTTATATAAATTATAAAAACCGTGGTCTAAAGATTAGACCACAATTTCTTAGATGTGGTATAGGTGAGTGTAGCTATAGGTAATAGACAATGGTTTTTAGTACGACAATACTTTTAAAACTGTTGTTTAAAATTCTCACAATAGACAACAGTTTTTCAGGTTGATTTTAGACCTTACCTATATTTTTAAACCACATTTTTACTGGTTTTGCCCCCATAATTTAAAGCAACAGTTATATAATCATGGACTTTCACGATATTTATACAATATTTATAAAAATGTTGTTTATTATATGTTTAGGCTGCATTTATTTAACCGTTATCTAATTTTGTGTGGTCTAAACTACACATTGTTGTAGTGTCACATCTTGATACATTGTATAAAGTTTCATGTTGTTAGTTTTAATCTAAAATAGCCTGAAAACATAACAAGTTCACTAAAAATTTCTAACAATCACTTAAATAAAATATTTAATTAGAAGTGTTAATTTCATTACCTTCCATGTCAGTCCATAACCAGTCTTAGAGACACATCAACGCCTTCATAGTATCTGAAAGTAATCTACTGCGATGTGGAGTAAGAATTCGACCACCATTACTAAATGATGACTCAGAAGCAACAATTGAGATTGGAATTGCTAGAATGTCTCTCGCCAACATTTGCAAGGTTGGGTATTTTAACTCATTAGTTTTCCACCACACTAAGATATCAAATTGTGCATCTTAATCAGGAAGTATTGCCTCTTCTAAATACTGATCAAATTCTAACTTGAAATTTGGTGTGTCACTTCTCTTTGCAATCTTATGTTTTGCAAAATTTGACCTCCAACTTTCTTTTCTTCCAAGAACACCTACATCCACTACATTTAGGTTTGAACTTTAGGATTAAGCAGCCAATTCTTTACCCTGGACTTTAATGGCATACTCTTTTACCAAATCTTAAGAAATATATTTTACCCTCTCAATTTCATAATGAGAATTTTCTCTATAAATTTGAGGGAAAAAAATAATCTAACTAGTCAATTTTGTACTTGGGATCTAATACAATTCCTACCTCCATCACCCTCAAATACTTATCAAATCTAGTAATCATGGTTGCAGCCATTTCATGAATAATGGAATTAGGACAGGAAAGTCATTCAATCAAAGCCAACTTAATTTCATATATTTTTGGGAAAACGACATTCACAGTTGGATACAAAGTACCAGTAGATAAAATGGTAACATCATAAAATATTCCAACCTTTGACAAATCTCATTTGCCATCATCCAATCATATTCACTAGGTAAAGCTTTATATTGATTATCTCGTTGTGACAATCTATGAAATACATCTTTGTATTGTGTAGCAACTTGAAGCATAAAAAATGTAGAATTCCACGTAGTCTCGTAATCAAGAACTAATTGTTTCTTAAATGGAATGTTCACTTGACCACATGTCTTTATAAATTTCTACTCTCTTTTAGGTGTTGTTGTCCAAAAGTGAACACTTTCTCTAATCTTTTCAATGGCATCAAAGATTATATATAAACCATCTTTAACAATCAGATTTAAAATATGAGCACAACAATGCATGTGAAATAATTGGCCACCTAAAATAAGAGTTCTAGGTAAAATCTTCTCTAAAACTCGCTCAATCATAGCATCATTTATAAGGCAATTATCAATCGTCAAAGTGGACAAGTTTCGATCTAAATTCCAGTCCATCAAATATTGAACTAAGACATCAACAAGAACTTTGCTTGTATAAGGAGTAGGTACATAAATGAACCTAACATGAAGATAAATATTTTAATAATCTATTCATAAACAAGTAAAGAAAATAATACAAATTGTAGTTATATAATTTAGAAACATTACCTCACAAGTCGACTTTCTAGGTTCCACGAATCAGTTATAAAGTAATCAGTGATGCCATGTAACCTCTACTTTGGTTGAGTAATGATAGTTTAACTCACCAAATTTGACCCCTTTTTAACCTACCTACATGTCACTAAGATGTGGCATTTTGATTTTTAGTTTTCAATTTTTTTAACTTCTATGACGTGACATTTGCATTGATTGGTGTAGTCCAGAGCGAAAGAGGGCATTTGTAGTTCAAGTTTCAAGCCAACTCTTTTCATTCTTTCATTCGTTTCCCCTTAGCGTCTCTCATCTCACACCATTGAAATATCCTCAAGTCTTTGTTTGTTGGGACAAGGTTCTTCGCTTTTTCTTTTCCATCGGAGGCACCTTGGAACATTGGCTGATGCAGAAATTTAGTGAAAAAGAAGGGTTAGGGTTTTGTCTTTCTTCCTCGTAAGGAACACACCCACATGCACATTCATCGATTCTTTTTTTTTTTCATTCCACATCTCTCATTGTGTATCCTATTCGGTCTCTTGGGTAAGTGAGAGTTTCTATCTTCATCCTCTCTCTATCGTTTTAGGGTTTTTTTTTGTTATTTCTCTCCCTGTTCGTCTTTTTTTTGTTGGGCTTATTGTTCATGACCTGAGTTTGTTTACTATATGTGTATGAGTGTGTGTGTGTGTGTGTGTGTATTTATAAGATTCAAAATTTGATTTATTGAAGCTCTACAGGTTCACAGTTCACTCTTGTGAGTGTGTGCAGAGAAATAAAATCATTTGCCTTTTCTAATTTTTATCACATAGGGATCAATGCATTCCTATCTTAAGAATAAGTGGTGTAAGGAAGACTTGGTTTGTGGTTTTCCAAGATTGTTATTTGGTCGTCACTCCATCTGATTTTGTTATTATTTACAATGAGTCAATGATGGAGTAATTTAAAAAATTGAGCCCATCATCTGTAACAACAACGGTTGGATCTTACCTTTTGATTGTGTTATCATTTACAATGATTCAATGATGTAGTGATTTTAAAAATTAAGCCCACCATCTGTAAGTGTTAGACCTGAGTGGAAGTTATTTTGTTTTCTTAACTATTAACTTTGATTGATTTCTTTTTTTTAACTATGTTTGTCTCCTATTATATTTACTGATATTCATAGGTTAGTGAACTTGGCATTTGAAGGTTGTAGATACTGTCATACCAGAATCTAACTAGAAGCCAGGAGCTTGATTCAAACTAACTGGTTTTATTTTTATTGGAACTTGTATTTTATCCTTTATGTTTGGCGTTTGAAGGTTTATGCTTGATGTTTGAAGGTTGTAGATGACTGAATATTAGTAAGCAGGTTCATAATTCAATTACAGGGATCTGGATAATGGAGTAAGGTCATCATGGATCATGGCGGGCGGGGTTTGTAAGACCCGTGGAATTTAATTAATTAAATAAATAATTAATTAATAAATACGGGAGGGGTAATAATTATGACATTAAATTATGGTTGGTATGATGTGGAAAAGTACTAGCTCAAGTGGTTGAGAGTACTTTGGTTGTGTGAGAGCACTTGGGTTCGAGTCCTATGTATGCTAACTTTTGATGTTATGGTTTTATTATTTAAATCTATGAAAACAGGTTCTTCTATATTATGATAATTGAATTGTGATATCTAGCATGAAATATGAATTGGCATGATGGTTTGATATTGATTTGGCAATTGCATGGTTATGGGTTCAAGCCTTGG
>Ga0214544_1000759_pt1 | contig 62245 bp, 24 predicted proteins | sample CNSS3metaG_FD_160074 | JGI IMG/M metagenome (GOLD analysis project Ga0214544, IMG submission 160074) | Root nodule microbial communities from cowpea collected in UCLA plant growth center, Los Angeles, California, USA - CNSS3 | ecosystem: Host-associated > Plants > Roots > Nodule | place: USA... | reverse complement strand
AAAAAAAAAAAAAATCACTTAGTCTATCTACATTACCAGGGGAAGCATCCAAAAGAAAAGAGAAAACCATGTTATCTTAGCTTCATGCATCAGGAAGGAAAAGAAAGAAAGAAAAAACATATGTTACCACATCCGGAGAAACAAAAGCAACTTACCACTTTTGGAAGAAAAAAAATCTACTCACTGGAAGTTGACATCCGTTAGATTTCATTTCTGAATGTTCACTTCCGTAATATTTCCTTTTAAAGACTGGAAGTCCACTTCCATAAGACTCGAAAAAAAAACTTCACTTCCGTTTTACACAGATACTTCCAGATGTCCACTTTCGAAAGTTGAAATTTTTTCATTGTGTTCCAGAAGTCGACTTCCGTGTATGGGCGAAAAAATAACTTCACTTCCGTAAAGGAAGTCCACTTTCATTTTACACAGACACTTCCGGATGTCCACTTCCGGAAGTAGGGATTGTTTTATTGTCTTTCGAAAGTCGACTTCCATATATGGCTAATGGATGAAAAATGATTTCCGTAAAAAGCTATCTCCATATGCGTAGTACATTAAAAACCCAGCTCAGTTTTTTATTTTTATTTTTTTCACCTAACATTTACCTCAAACATAAACTTATCTTGTAATGCTTACCTTTTTTCTGAGAAGAAATGAAGCAAAGTGGTGAACTACCAGTGGACCCTGAACTGCAAAATTCACACTTCAACCAGCAACAAAAGTTCTTTTACTGCAAGTGTAAGTGAAAGTGAAAGATGAGGGAGAAATACTTGAGGTGCAGTGGTACATATACAAACACTACTATCAATTAATTCAAACAGTCAACTACCTCTGTCACTTCATAATTGTTTAATTATTATGTTTACCTAATTAAAATTTATTTATTTATTTATTTTTCAAGGATATAAATGGAAGAGCATGAATCTTTGGAGGTGTAGAGAAATATTGGGGGTGTAGGAAGAAAATCCCTTTATAAGATCTAGTAATATTCGGCTCAAGAAGAAAAACTGATGAAAATGGTTTGCATTTCCTTCATGCACCCCACCATTACTAAATGAGGATTAAAATGTTTTTCCTTATTGTGCCCCATCACTGTTGTTGTGTAGAAGAAGAAGAGAGAGTGAAATACTGCATCGGATGAAGAAGAGAGAATGTGTTGTGGAAAAGATCTCCATTTGAAAAGCTCTTTTCATAACACATTTTATATGTATTATGAAAAACTCATTTTGGAAAGTATTATATGCTATTCAAAAAGCTTATTCCTGAAATCCTATTCTTGAAAGGTTGTTTTGGAATGGATCCAAAAATCTCATATTTGGAAATCTCATTATCAAAATCATATTCCATACATTTTTTAGAAGTTACAAAATTTTCTAAAACAGACAATTCAAAAGTCGCTTTCATAAAGGATAAAATAGTTATTTAAAAAATTAGGGGGTGCATAAAGAAATTTTGGGGATGGAGCAAGAGAAATCGAAAAAAGTTGGTAGGTTAACGGCTTTCTTCCTCCACCTCCAAATATTTCTTTTACACCTCCCAAAATTTCTAAGATTCCAAAATTACCCTGTAGCAAAGCCACGTACATCATTCCCCCAAAATTTTTTTCGGATGTCGACTTCTAGTGAAGAATACTACCAAAACTCAAAATATATAATCGGAAGTCAACTTTAGAAGATCAAAATATATTTTCGGAAGTCAAAATACATAACCGGAAGTCATAATATATTAGAGGAAGTCAAAATATATTACCAGAAGTCGACTTCCGGAAGTCAATTTTTTTTTTCATTTTATTTTAATTATTTTTAAATTTTTAAATATTTTGTTAAAAAGTTAATGTATTTTAATTTAATTTATTTGAAAATATTATATTTTAATATATTATATAAAAAATAAAAAAAACACACACACACACATATATATATATATATATATATATATATATATATATATATATATATATATATATATAATTTCAAAAATACATATATAATTTTTTTATATAATGTATTCAAAATAATTAAACTAAAAATAAAATTTAAAATTAATGTGTTTGACTTCCAATAATATATTCTGACTTCCGGAAGTCGACTTCCAGTAATATATTTTGACTTCTGGTAATATATTTTGACTTTCGGTTATATATTTTGACTTTCGGGAGTCGACTTCCGGTTATATATTTTGACTTCCCAAAATTGACTTCCGGTTATATATTTTGATTTCCGAAAATTGACATCCGAAAATAATTTTGGAGGTGTAATATCTGTGACTTTACTTAAATGGTCAAAGAGTATTTTTGGTATTTAAAATTTTTTTGAGGTGTAGAAGAAATTTTAAAGGTGCAGAAAGAAAGATCCAAAAGTTAATGGTCTGACGGCCCAATATGATTTTATATTCACTGAAGTAGTGGCTTGTTAGGCCGTGAGGACGGCCCAGTCAATCCTGGGATTGGACTTTCTCGTTAGCTCTTCCTTAAAGAAGACGGTTTCAATTCAACTTTCACTGACCTTAAAGTTAGAATAAAAATCTAAATATTTTTAAGATAAATAAACTACGGCAGATTTAGTTTTTGCATTTATGCATGGTCTTGGTTTAGCTTCTTCTAGAAGGTCGTACATGTGCCAGATTACAGAGATCAGAAAAAAAAATCACTATATAATATAAAGTTCAATGAATATTCATTTTAAAGTATTACAACACTTAACATAATCTATATTAAAAAACTATCAAATTTAATAATGTATTTCCAAATAAAATTTAACCAGTAATACTAATTATTAATATTAATAATGATTAACTTTTTGTAAGATTCATAAATTTAATATCATAAAAACTATCTATTAATTATTTAATCACTACTAATAAATTTAGTTCAATGGTTTATATAAATTTTATCATATTAATCACTTACAATGTTATCCTTCTCCTTCAATCTCTGTTTTTTAATTTGAGAAAAAAACAGTATTCAATTCAGAACTCAATTCTAACAAGGAAGATAAAACTGATAACAAAATCCAACTATCCCAAAATCAAATTCTATGCTATCTTAAATATTATTTGGGCTTTTGGGTTGCTGAGAATTTTTTTTTTATATATATACAATTATGAGGTTGAAACACCATCAAATCAGATGAGTTGAATTATGGGATGAAAAGCATGAAGGACAAGCCTTGGACAACTACTTCCTGCACCTCCAGACATTTCTCCCTGCACCTCTATATGTTAGATAAAAAGACATTTTTTTATCTTTTTTCTCTATCTTCTTCCTCTTTCACTAGGGCACCCCTCCTCTTTATTCTTTTTTCAATCTTCACCTTCTAATTCTTCTATCATTGGTGCCTTCCACTCCACTTACATCACCCCTCACTCTTTTCCTTCTTCTTCTTCCTCAAAATACACGAAGGATTGTGCAACATGAAAGTGTGTCATCAGTACAAAGAATATATTTTGAATTGTATAATCAGTAATAAAAACATGATATTTTGATATTTTAAAGTGTGTGATCCATTATGTATTTTTTTATTTTATACTTCCGAATGAGCGATTAGGATACATTTTTTTTTTATCTCAGAATATATAATCTAAAATATGTTTCTAATTTCTTGTTTTTAAATAAAAATTTTTATATCTCGAATTATATTTTAGAATATAATTTTTATATTTCGAAAAATATATAATCTGAAATAAATTTTTATATTCTGAATTGTACGTTCTACATATTTTTTAATTATCTATTTCGAAAGTTAAAATGTAAAAAAAAAAAAAAAGTTAAATTGTAATTTGAAGTGTAAAGAGGTACAGTTAGAAGTTATGGAGGTGGTGTCCAAGCCTTTTGCAACCACAAGATAGGTTTTAGAATTTGACTGGAGAAATCCTACACCCTTAGGAAGGTGCCTTGTAAAAAAACAAATAGGAGACTTATAGTATATTAAGTTTTACATATTATAATATGAGTTGACCACTAATAATAAAAATACCACATGAGTGAAAGAATCTAACACAAATTTGCATGTCTACATTGAAATCTGATCACACACATAACCATACTTCCCTTCAATTCAACCCTCCTTTCCTTGTTTCCGCATAAATTATTATCTTAACATTCCACCACTCTCCTTTCTTTTTTTTCTAATCACACCCCACAAATCTTTACTTCTACCTAAAAATACAAATAATATACCTTAAATATATTATCCTAACCTAATAAAAGCAAAAATTAAAATTTTATTATTTTTTTAAAAATAAAATAAGAGCAGAAGAGTCCAAAGAAAGAAAGGATGAGAAAGCAAGCACGCGGCTGGCGGCTACACCTCCGTGATGGACGCTGGTGATTGGACCCACGCATTGCCACGCGTCAGTCCCTGATTGGGCTGTGAATGGCATTACTGAAAGGCTATACTGAAAACGACAGAGACAGTTGGCGTGGCGTGCCTGCAGTTGCAATTTCTCACACACATAATAAGATGTAACACTTAGCTTGGGTTGGGCTAGTAGCTACCACTGCACTCTAACTCATTTAACTATGGTTTGACTCAATAACATTATTAGGGTAAAATTTTGTGGATCCTCGAGCCACAGCGTGCACCAATGCATGCGCCAATAAAATCACACACTGTTACCACTTCATGCCTTCACACCAATAACTCACTCTTTCTTTTTCCCCTTTTCACCTCTCACCTATTCCTCAGTAACAACACCCATTAAAATACTCCACCAAAACAAAAGTAACACCCCATGTGAATGCAAAGTAAACCAAACCATGCTGTCATAATACCGCCATTTGTTTAATCCAAAAATTACATAAGACCGAGTGTTAATTAAAAAGGTTGTTTTTTTTTTTTTTAAGTTTTCTGTTTTCTGAATCCGCGTGTGCGACTTTTGTTGCTAAAGTCTGTTGTTTCTCACTGTGCCGGAGATTTGGTGGTCGGGGTTGTAAGATTTTCTTCCCATTTTTCAATCGGAACTATTTTAATCTTGTTAATTTTCCTTTAATAATGTGTAGTGAGAAAACCCAATTATTATATGTGAATGCGTACGGTACCTAATTAGTAGTACCGACTTAATTATGTTTTCAAAATTATTATTTTATTACTTGTGCGTGTTTGTTTTCTGTTTAAATTACTCTATTGTCCTTTCTTTCTTTCTGCCGTTCTGACACGTGTTTGAGTTTCTTCTTGCTACGCGTGCTGCTTCTCTTTGCTTCTGATTGGTTATGGAGGAAGCGAGGGTGACTTATGAGACTTATGAGAGCTTTTCTTTTGTTTGATTAAATTTAATACTACTTGACGTAGTCAAAGTAATTCATGCTCTCTATTGGTTTTATTTTCTGCATCATTTATTTTCCTTTAAATATTTTTTTAATGAAATAAACTTTTTTATTCTTCTTCTAACACTTATTATCTTATTTAATTTACTTCTATATTTTTATTGGAACTTAGAGATTGGTGTTGTATTATTGGTGTGTTACAGGGTCAATAGAAACACGAAAAATAAGTTCTGGTATTTTTTATTATTTTCTTTATTTTATTTTCTTTTCTTTTCATTTTAAAAAAAATGTTCAGTCTCCATAAAAGGTGAATAAGTGATTTGGGAGACTGAAAAGGGAAAAGAAATTGTTTTTGTTTTTCAAGGATGATTATTTGAACTTCTCTTTATGAAGTTTGGTTAAACATGGATAGTTACGTTTGAAATCACATTTTGGTATATTTTGAATGATGCACATTTTTGTATGAGTACATATTTGAACCTCTCTTTGATTAAGTTCCTCCTTGCATCTTATAAACAATTGTATAAAGTTGTGAAGCTTTAATATATGCTGCTTTAACAAAAAAAAAATGTTTGAAGGTTTAAAATAAATTACATTTCCTAGTATATATTAAATATGTAACATTAAATTATATAAAAATTAAATTATTTTACTTCAAAATTAATAACACAAAAAGAAAATTTTTAAAAGAATTAAGATTAAAGATTGAAAAATAAAAACTATAAACATATTTATCATATTTTTTTATACATAAATTGATAAGTAAAGAAAAAAGAAAAACAGTTGGATATTATATATAACAAAAAAACTAAGAGGCTATAGTGATTTTTTACTGATAAAAAAAAACTGATATAGTGATAATTTTAACAAATTAAAGATAACTAAATATTCACTTTTAAAATAAGACCTATCTAAATTAACCATTCTTTTAAAACAAATTTTAAAAAATATGTTACATTAAAGTAATTTTTTAGTATGAATTTAAATAATAAAGTATAAAATATACTATTTTACGGAAAAAAATCTTAAATACACAATTTAACTATCTTTTTTTATATATTTAATTTGTTTTCACAAATAATGATAATAATATAAAAAAGTATGTAAACTTTTATCATGATAATATTTTAGGTATATATGTATTACGTTATAAAGAGAAATATCAATATTGTATGTGATCAAGGTTACGATACTATTATACATATAGGATTATGAATAGTTTATTTCAACAACAAAATTATGAAAAGTATTAAATTAATAAACAAAAATCTTGTAAAGAACAAATGATTTAATAGGAGAGTAATTCAAAAGATCAATCATTTAAATATGATTTAAGTCACATATATTAAACTACAAAATAATTAATATCACCTCTATTTGATTATATCTATATGATTTTGCTTCCATAATAAAAATAGATAAGGCAAAATAGAGATTTATTATTAATGTTTGACTTCTCTTTAATACTAAAGAGAAAAGTATTGTAAGGAAAATTTGTATTATGGTATTTTTCTAAAATAGGATTATATATTAAAGTCAATTTTGGTTTAAGTGTAAGTGTGTGTTTGGTAATGTGTTGAAGAATTTATTTTGGTCAAATCGATTTGTTCAATGTGAAGCTAATATTATTTGTTTTGTATTGACGTGAATTTTTTAATTTAAAATTGATTATGAAATTGAACCAAAATCATGAAAATTAGATGGATTGAAATTTTATAAACTCAAACGAAACCATCCAACTCAAATCCTCCTCTTCAACTTGAATCTCTTTTTCACTCACAATTTTATAATATTTTGTCTGTGAAAACTACTTTCATATTTAATAGTCTCACGTCACTTAAAGGTTGAAATCAAAAATAATTTAATATATTTTTCTCCTTTAATTCGTTATGATATCTTTTAAAAACAAGAAAAAAGGTTATTTGACACATTTTTACTACCATTTGAATACTTTTAAAGGAGTAAAATAGTCTCATTAAAAATTAACTTTTGTATTTCTTAAAGAAAGAGATAATGAATAGTAAAGAAGTAATGTTAAATGGTAGTATAAAAGATTGTGGTATCAAAATACAAGTGTTTTAAAAACTAAATGATTACTGAAATATGAAATTTCATACTTCAAAATTGATAAGAAATTTATGAAACAAACTAATTAACATAAATTCACTTCTTCTTTTTTTTTTTTTTTGTTTCAATAGTTGAATATAAGTATGTTAAATGCTTCATCACTTAACTTGATGTTGTGTTGGAGGGTTAGATCTGAGTTAATATCAGATGTAGATAATTTTAACTTTGAAATGCAAGTAAGAAAAGAAAAGTTAACCCCACTTGAAGAACACAAAGGAGAACTTAGCCCTAGCTTTTGTACACATAGAGGGTAATGCCAATGATGAAGCTTTTGCAAAGAAAAGTAGAATAGTGTAGAATTATTATTGGTTTTGAGTCAATAGACAATGCATGCCCATATTATTGTGAAGAAATGGACACACGGTGCAACTCATCAAAATTTTCCTCATTAGTACATCAAACATAATTTCTTCTCCACTACATATTCCAAACACATTGCCATAATAATAACTCTTATATTACTTTCACTCTACATTATACGCATCCACCACACTCCATTTATATAACTACTATCCCACGTGTGATTTTTCAAAAATTCTTTTTCTCTTCTTTGCTTAACTTTTACAATCACATCATCATTCCTCTTACTCAAAAAGAGTAAACACATGTCTCATGCACACACAATACAGTACTTATTTACATTATATTTCTATTTATGATTTTCTTTTCTCAACATGCATGTCAAGGTTTATTTCATTTTCATGTCAAAATCTTGTACGAACATACACACAATGTAACTATTTGAATTTGAAAATGCTTTGGAGAAAAAAAAATATTTTTTATCATTATAGAATTATAAAGGTAAAGCTATGACCATTAGAATTATCAATCAAAATTTCTGAATAATGATTAATTTTAGTGATTAAAAATAATTACTCAGTATAATGACCAATTTATATATCAATTTATAAACTAAAAATTATTGGTAGTTAAAATAGTTTCTATTATGAAAAAAAATTATAATTGATTTTTAAATTGGTAATTAAAATAATTTCTATTATGAATTTATATCTAAATCAATTACTAATATTATCTATTAAGTTTTTGACTACCAACAAAATTAGTCTTTAAATCGATCTTTAATTAGGAAATTAATCTCTAAATTGATTTCTAAATATATTTTTTGTGATTAAAATTGGTCATTATTTAAATTTTTTTTGGTGAATAGATTATAAAATATATATATTTATATATATATATATATATATATATATATATATATATATATATATATTTTTTTTTTCTTTTTTGCATTTGGTCATATGAACTTTTAAACAATTTGAGTTGTGAATATTCATGTATAATTATATACATGATCAAATTTTACTTGGGTTTAACATAAAACACAATCTCATATACTACATCAATATTATTTAAGTATCCACAATACTATTTTGTATGGCTAAAATTTATGATAGAAAAAAAAAGTTTTGAACATATATACTTTTACATTTATGATAAATAATTTATTTGTTAACAATGTTATTTTTAAGTATTGATAATTTATTTTAATAATATTTATGTAGCCTTGTTTGTCGATCATTCACTCCTTAAAGTCCTTTCATCAAGGATTTTAGTTAATTATTCAAAAAAAAAAATGTGATTCAAAGTTGGACTTCTTTAAAATCTTAATTTTCTTTAGCAAATACCTTTTTTTTTTTCATGATATGTGCTGCATTGAGGACTCTCCATATCAGGTAAGTCTATCATGATTTCTGATGTGAACTCTTTTCCTATTAATGAATCAAACTAAACTATTAAACTTTAAAGTGTGCAATAATTAAGAAATGAGCATGATAAGCTCTTCTACAGTTTAATATTTAATCATCAGAAATCATATATATCTCTAATTTTATATGCCTATAGTGATATTTAAAAACAAAATTATATATTTTACCTATTACCAGACAAGGTAGGATTTTATTTTCATTTTTCTTATTTCATTCATAAACTAGAGTATTTTTTTTTTTCACATCAGTTATTCGTAATGAAAGATAATAAACTTATTTTATGGAATTTTTTTATATTTTATTGTTTATTGTTTTTTTATCGATTAATTTTTTATCAGCAATAAAAAATACATTAGTGAAACATATATAATGTTCCATCCAAAAGTTTTATATACACAAGAAAGCGAAAAAAATAAGCACAACAAAATAATTTTACTCTCCTAATCACTAAAATAAAAATCACGACGTACCATTATATGTTTTTGTTGATACAAATGAAGTGAATTTTATCAATTATATTAATCATTATTTATATTATTTGAACGTTTTATTTTAAGACATTGACAGTGATTATGAATGATAAGTGCATTTAATTTTTTTCTAGTATTTTATATATTCAAATGTTTGTTTTAATCATAAAACACTTTAATTTAATTATTCTATTATTTATAACATTAAATTATAATAAAATTTAACCATTATGTATACCATTATTACCTGTTAAAATTTTAAAATCACAACATCTACGCAAACTAGGTTATTTTTATTTATTTTAAATGTTATTTAAAATGTTTTAAGGCGTAATATAAGATTAATAGTAGAATACATAATATGAAAATAATAATCAGAATTAAAACAAACATTTATAAATATAAAATTAAAATTATGAAAAGATCAAAATGTTTAAATATTATAAAATTAAAATCGACACCCAAAGTGTATTGCCTTAATAAAATAAAATGTATATAAAAACATCATAATAATATATCTATGTTATTTCATATCTATTAAGTATTCTAATAAATAATTTAATCAAACACACTTATAATTCAATAATAAAGGTTCAAATTTTATGTTATTTCATATCTATTAAGTATTCTAATAAATAATTTAATCAAACACACTTATAATTCAATAATAAAGGTTCAAATTTTTTAATATATAACGAGTTTTTTTAACTTTTTAACTAATTATTGGAAGTACTTTTACAAAAATAGGCTGTGCTTTAAGAATAATTTTTAATATTGTCAACAAGAAAACTTACGATAGATCACGTAAACAACCACAACTATCTGTATACATATCAAATATATGGTTTATAATTGATGTCTTTAAAATGGGAGTTTTCACGGATACTAATAATATCTTAGTCTAACTCAAAACCTTCAAGTAATGAATGATGTATAGGTATTTCTTCTAATAAGACTTTCGAATTCACCAACCATTAGCTATGATAATACTGATAAGTCTTAAAAATTTGAATTTTCTCATGAGAGACTCAACACCAATAAAAATTGAGTTCAATTTACGTAAGAGATTGACATCATTTCCAATTCAAAATTTTAAAATAATAGATGTATAAGTGATGTCTTCCTTATTATAAAGTATTCAACTTTTTTATCTATATTCAATATATTCAATATGAGATTTAAACTAACACTTACATTCTTAACAATTATATTATTAAAATCACCTTCTCACTCTAAGATTTCAAAACAATACCATTCTTCACTAAATTGAACTCTCTCATCACGTCACTAACTTACTCATCACAGGTGGAATATATGTGAAGTTATTGCCTTCAACATCATTACAGTTTAAGATTACCTTGTGAATGTGGTCCAAAAATAAAGACCCATATCTGATTTAAGTAAAGTGCCTTCAAAATACAGAAAATTTTCATAATTTAAACATATAATAAAATTTCACCACTTATTTTTGGTAAAGCCATAAACGGAGAGTGACGAAAGTTGCAATTAATTTTTTTCTCTTTTGCTTTGGGGAAATGGAAATGTGATTTTGAAGAAGAGGAAAAGGTTAGGGTGGAAAAATATTGAAGAAAGTGGGTGGTGTTGAATAAATAAATAGATCTTGGTCTCACTCTGCATTGGTTTATGGTGTTATTTTGGAAAAGAAAAGCGAGTTGAAGGATTTTAGTAGTGGGAAGTGAAGAATGGATGGATGATGGAGAGAGCGTGGTGTTTAGCTTTGGAAGCGTGGATGTTTTTGTTGGAGAATCCACAACCAAAATGGCTCCATGCTTTCATGTCCCACACACACTACTATATATTAATATTTTTAGTAAAAATATAGTAGGTTTTCAAATTACATTCACATCTCCAACTTGCTTTTCTAACATTACATTTATCTTTTGTTAGGGTTTAAGTAAAAAAAAAAGCTCAAATGTGAAATACTATTACCTGAAAGGAGATAAAATTAAGGATAAAGTATTAGTAATATATCTTATCGGAAGATTTTTAATACTGTTATCCTTTTTACAGACATTTATAACAATTTTTATTTGATATATAACACTTACCTAATTTCTTATTTAACAGTTTTATTTATTTATTAATATTTTTTCTATTTGTACCTTAATAACAAATTTTTGGAGTTACATAGGTATGGTCGGAGCACATATTATGTTTTTAGGCTTGTGGTGTTTAGCAATTATTTGGTATTGGATTTATTGAGATCTATAAATTTTTTGTGATGAACGTACTAGAAAATCTTTTTTAGATTTGCAAAAATTTTTTGGAATTCATTTATTTCTTACTGGGGTGGCTTGTTTTGGTTTTTGAGCATTTCATGTAATAAGATTATATGATCCTAGAATATGGGTGTTTGATCCTTATGGACTAATTGGAAGGATACAATTCGTAAATCCATAGGGTGTGGAAGGTTTTGATCCTTTTGTTCCGAAGGGAATAATTTCTCATCATATTGTGGCAGGAAAGTTAGGCACATTAACATGTCTTTTCCATCTTAGTGTGCGTTCACCGCAACATCTATATAAAGGATTACATATGGGAAATATTAAAATTGTCCTTTTTAGCAGTATTGTTGTTGTCCTTTTTGAAGCTTTTGTCATTGTTGGAATTATGTAGTATGGTTCAACAACAACCCCCATTGAATTATTTGGTCCTACACGGTATCAGGGATACTTCCAGCAAGAAATATATTAAAGAGTTGGTGCTGGACTAACTGAAAATCCAAATTTATCAGAAGCTTGGTCTAAAATTCTTGAAAAAATAGCTTTCTATGATTACACTGGAAATAATCTGGCAAAAGGGAATTATTTAGAGCAGGTTCAATGGACAATGGAGATGGAATAGTTGTTGATTGGTTAGGACATCCCATTTTTTGAGATAAAGAAGGACACGAGCTTTAACTTATGAAATTATTTTTGTAACTAATATTTCATAATAAGGATAAAGTTGTTAGGATTTAATATCAAGAACACTCAACTCAAAGTAAGAGTTTATTAGAGAAGAGATGATTTAGAAATAACTATATATATGAAACTACAATACTGAAAAAACAAAACTTATGTTTATCTTTATACTTACATAATCAACCATGTTAATTACCATTTCATACCCATTTGATATTTATATAATCTATTATAAAATTGTACTTTTGACACTAATATAAGAGGACCAAACAATGATTCAAAACAATAACGATTTAATTGAAATGTTGTCGGGTCTTAAATAGTAAAACTTTTGTGTTTTTTTACAACTAAATGGTGATAGTTTATTCTAAATTGTTGTTGCACAGTTTTATGACATTGATTCTTAGTAGAAAGGTTTTCCCTTCATGTTCTCTTCAAGTGTAGTCATTATTTGTTTCTTATTAGTTTGTTCAATTGAAGGACTATGACACTCGATATTCCTATCACTCATCATTGTCACAACTTTCATGCACTACTTTTGTTGTTTCACATGGTATGACTTGATAAAGTTAATTAGCTATGGTTTGGTAAAGGTGACTTGGAAAATTTGCTACAAAATTGTTGCAAAATGACAAACAAATTTCATAGCTAATTAGAAAGAGTATTAACTCATTTTTTTTTATTTATAAATGTGACTTTAGAGAGGGATTTGCTATGGAAATTACAAGCAACAACGAGGGAATAGTTCTCTCGCTATTTAGCTACCTATATTTTAGCTACGGAATAATGTCTTCATGTTTTCTCACTAATCCTTTCTAAAATGATTTTGTAAAGGATCAACGAGGGCTTAGTCAAGAATTATTTTGTCAAATACATTATTTTCTTGTAATGTTTAAAAAACTTGTGTATTACATGAGAGAATATTAAGAATTAAATATCGTATTCAATTATTTTTTTATTAATAAAAAATACATATATGAAAATATTTGGAGTGTTACGATCCTTTTACAAAGAGTATCTATACAAAAATAAGATATATTTTGGATTACAACATTCACGTGTCGTAATGTAACATTCACCTTACATTTTTTTTAACTAATTAATATTTCATAATAAGGATAAAGTTGCTAGGATTTAATCTTAAGAACATTCAACTCAAAGTTGTAGTTTATTAGAGGAGAGACAATTTATAAATAACAATATGCATGAAACTACAATACTTTGTCTTATACCTACACATAAAAAGTATACTTGTGTTTATTTTCCATGTATGAAACCATGGTTTTGTTTATAAAAAGTATATATGGAAGCATTTGGAGTGTTACAATCCTTTTACAAATAGTATCTATACACAAAGAAAATATATTTTGGATTACAACATTAACATATGTCGTAACATAACCTTCACCATACATTTAACAGTATCATATCAATATGCTCTCACCATACAAAAAGTCCTCCATTTGAACCAAAGGAAAATATAAATTGATATTAATGGCAAGGATAATCTTTAACGATATCTCTAAAAAAAATTGTACCTTTTAATAAATGATAATTGTGTTAAAAATACTTTGTTTAATTGATGCACTATACGCAATCATTCTCTTATATGTGGTCGTAAATAATAGGGTTAAATATGTTTTTGATCCCTTAACTTTCAGTAAATTTTGGAATTAGTCCATTTTGAAACTTTGGACCAATTTAGTCCTTCATCTTTCGAAATACATAGATTTAGTCCTTTTAATCAAATTTTATTAAGTTTATTTGATGTTTCATACGCATTTCAGGAGTTGTTTATACTGTTTGACACATTTTTACTTTAATGTTAAGTTAAATATTATTGTGAAACGCACTTGAAATGCCAAATAAACTTAACAAAATTTGATTAAAAGGACTAAATCCACATATTTCAAAAGATGAAGGACTAAATTGGTTCAAAGTTTCGAAATGGACTAATTCCAAAATTCACTGAAAGTTAAAGGACCAAAAACATATTTAACCCTAAATAATAAGAGGTAAAATATTCAAAATGAATCTCATGAGTTGACTTGCATTCTCAATCTTTGTCCTGAATGGTATGTTTATACTTTTTTGTCTCTTTTTAGCCCTTATGTAACACAAAACAACACACTCTTCTACCTGATTGTTCCATCATATCAAATAATTTATATTATTCAATGTGGACTCTAAACATTTATCTTATAAGGTAGGGATGTTTGCTAATGTGTTGGATTTTTATAATTTTTTTTGTGTCTAAACATTGAAAAAGGCTTTGAAACTTAGACACAGATAGAATAACATTTATGTGAGAAAATCCATTATCCAACCCATTAAAACAATATTAGACAAGTTGGATTTCTGTAATTTTATATTAAACATGAGTTAACCAAAGCCACTCTTGAGTGGATTGAATTGAGTTGAGTCAATATGGTTAAGATTTTTATTAAACATGATAATTACTTATTTTTCATGCTTGTGTCTTTGTGTCATGCATTTTGTGTTATTTTCAAAATATTTAGGATTTAATCATTTTATTTGATGTAGTTATCTTTTTGTTATATTATTTTTCTAGAGAAGTGAAAGATTGAAGAAGTTTGAAGGAATTTCAGAGCCTTTTTGCTCAGCTCAAAGATATCTTGCCCAACTAGAAGAATGTCCTTTCACCCAACGACTCATGTCCTCACCTAACAACAAGATCAACAACAGGAACTTTGGATTTGGAAGTAGGAAGCTTCAAAGGTGGAGATGGCAGCGAGGACCAAAGAGATCAGGGTGTGCGCCATTTATTTGATGAGTTTTTGTTAAAGCCGACACGTTTTCGAGTTCGTGAGAGGTGGTCAGAGGAGTGATATGCAATGAGAGTTTCGAGATTTTGATGAAAATTGTGGAGGCGAAGAGTGCGATGAGAAAATTTATGGGAGGGATTGGGATCAAGCCTGATAATGACAAATTTGTATTTACAAACTTTTTTATTAATGTATTGCAAAAAATAAAAATAAAAATTTATTTTTAAGTTAATTTGTATTTTTTTAATAATTTATTTAAGTTTGTATGTTAAATAATTTTATAATTATAAAATTTTAAATTAATATTTCTAATTCTCTTTCTTAAAAGTACTTAAAAAGAATATTGTTTAAATAAATCCTTATTCACTATACTTATAATAATATAAGATCATTTAAATAAAAAGTACGAGCATCATAAAAAGAGAGAAGTTTTACTTTTTCTTCTAAATTTCATTCATCTAACTTCTTCTTTTTAAAACAAAAATTATACTTATCCTTTTCTTATATAATAATTAAATCACTTAAATCGTAGGAGGTTTTTTAACTCAAGTTTAGTTTGTTTTTTAAAGGAGAGAAGCCGAAAGAAATTTAAACTAAATCTTTCATTAATTTAATATGCATTTAAATACACCGGATAGAAAGTATTTTCTAAAACCAATTTTAATAAATCTCTTATAGATGTTATAGATAATATATAATATCTATATATTTAATTATATCTTATTCTAGTATTACGTATTACTTAACACGTAAACAAATAATCGAAAAAATTGAGAGTATAACATAATTCAAAACTCTAATTAAAAGCCATCCAAGTTTAATCAAAATATAAATTATGAGTGGTCCATGACCAAATAATAATAATAATAATTCTCTGTGAGAAAAATAAGAAAGAACCTTGAGTTAGCTAGCTAGGGCATGGGGATTTGTTGTTAGTTAGGTAATCCAAGATGAGATTATATTGAAAGTTAAGATTTATATATTAAAAAAGAAAAGTGGTAATAAAGCAAGCATGATGATGATAAAATAAGACCCAGACGTGCAGAAGAATTTGGTTTATTTATTGACCGAGAAGCGAAGGTAATAGTTTTTTAATGGAATAGAAATTGATGGTTTGCAAGGTTAATTAGTGTTTAGTGGCAGTTGTTGAAGTGCCACCAAAAGGTTAGACCCAATAGGATTGGGATGAAGAAGAAGAGAAACTTTAATTGTTCCCTTCACTCCAAACAAGAGAGCATGAAACTATGCATGTTCTTAACAATTTAATATTCTTTCACTCTCTTTATTTTAGATCTTCCTCCCTGATCACAAGATTTGTTTCAGGTGATAAAATCATGGGTTACACACCCCTTTCTATCTTCTTCCTACCCTCTTTCTTCTTTTCATTATTTTATTATTATATTTCTAGCCTTCACTTTCTTTTCCATGGAAAGTGCAGAGCCGAAACACAGATATGGTTAAGGCTAGTGACAAACCAAGCTCGTTCGCGAGTTATACGCGTGCGTTTAACACCCACATGCATCATGCCATTCACTACAACATCAATAAGTCATGACATCTATATCATGTATTTCACCTTTTTAAATATAAAAAATTAAATTACTTTATTATGAGTATTTGTAAAAAAAACCGATAAGAAAAATACTCGGTCGGTTAGTAATTATTTTAATGATCAAAAGTTTTTAATCATTATAATATCAATTTAGGTATTAATTTATAAAATAAAAAATTATTATTATTAAAATAATTATTATTATAAATAAAAAATTATAATTAATTTTAAAATTTAACTACTCAAATTTTAGTTATCAAAATTAATCATTAAACATTAATTATTGGTTTTTATATTTAATTAATTATTATCAATTTAGCAACTAATTATAATATTTTATTTTTAATAGTAATTATTTTAATAATTAATAATTTTTTATTTTATAAATTAGTATTTAAATTGTTCAGTGTAGTAATTAATAATTTTTTATCATTAAAATTGATTGTTAATGAAACTTTTTTTTATAATAGTAAGATAAATAATATAAAAATATGGATGTCACTTTTTTCAAATTTTTCAATTAAATTTTTTATAAGTTTATTTCTTCTTTCAAGATTCTATAAATGTAATTTAAGTACATCCCCTGCTCTTAATCCAAAAACATCCATATATTAGTTTTATGGATGTTTTTTTTATGGTATCATTTTTATTTGACGTGAAACGTGGATTCATTCTTGAATTGTTTTTCTTACAATTTTATCATACTATTAAAAAAATTATCTCTTTTGTTTGCTCACAGTAACATGATTGTCCCCACGTTTGTAACCATGTAGATTTATCACCTGAAGAAAAAACAATTGTGAGAATTTGGAAATGATGATAAATCTGTCTCATTCTCCTACACATTGGTCAAAAATTGAAGTTTCATGAAATATATTACAATCATTTTTTCTCTTCTTATTTTTAAGCCTTGTGCATTTAGTTGAAACATATAATTAGTGACCGTTGACCAAATTGAACACTAAAGAGGTTATATTTGAGGAATTGATGACAGGAGACACAGATGATGTGTTAGTACTAACGTTTTTTCATATTTAGACAAGAATGACATTTTGTGTTAGTTTTTCAATTAAGTCAATTCAACATTTTTTTTACAGAATAAAATGGTCAATTGTGTTTGTGTTTTTATTATTTCAAAAGGTTAATTCCAGATTTATGTACCACTATATTCAGAGGTGTTTCATATAGGTTTGAATAAACATAGAACATGACATTTTATGTCTAATTCACAAGGGACATTGAACTGATGTGTAAAGTGCCAATTTTACTATACATATACTTCTTCATATATAGTAACAAATAAATACTATATTAATAGTTATATAGTAACATACAAAATTACACACAACTTTTATCCAAATATATTATATAATATATAATATTAAAAGAATATGTATTATATAATCATAACAAAGTTATATATATATATATATATATATATATATATATATATATATATATATATATATATATATATATATATATATATTTATATATATATATATATATATATATATATATATATATATATATATATATATATATATATATATATATATATATACTTCAATATACATATAACAACCTAATCATCACATGGTTCACCTATATAACGAATGATGTAAATATTAATTCACCAATATTTAGTCTACCTATAAATTTAAGTTTTCCCTAACACTCTATTAGAATAAAACATAATTAGATATTATAGAAATTATAAATACAATCACTTATTTTATTTTATTTTTTATTTAACCTGTTATTATGTTTGCTAACATATAATTGATTATTTTCTTACAAACGACACATTTGATTCAATAAATATCTATATAATTCACAAACTATCAATCTCTGAACCAACAATATTTCCCCTTTATTAAATTCTAAAACAGAAGAAGAAAATGAGTATAAGCTTTAATAGAGATTGAATAAGTAGCCAAAACTCTACTTGGACGTGTTTATCTTATTCTTTATCCTTTTGTCTCCTCAAGTTTGAAATGTCAAAACACCACAATAATTGTTATCTTTTTTGTTTTCAATCTCGACAATTTAAATTTCTCTTTTTTAATTTCAAACGTTTTCTATATTTAAATAATTGTTTTCTATTGTTATAGATTATTCTTTTCTAATAATAATAATAATAATAATTATTATTATTATTATTATATGTTGAAATACACTAATGTTTCGTTGAACAATTATATAATTATATATACCAATGTAAAGAAGGTTTTTAATTTTTCCTTTTACAGGTGATGCTTTATGACTTACGAGTTTATAAGCGTTTTCCTTTATCATTGCAATATTACGATCGAATTTTAACAACATGATTTAGATTCACTTATGGTCAATTAGTTGAGAATATAATTATTAGGAATTATACGGAACATGACAAATAAAAAGAAAAAATAACTAATAAAAAAATTAATCGAGTATTTGAACATGTTAGAGCGCTAGAAGGTTCTTATTAAATATTTATGTAAAAATAATATGGATTAACAATATTATCTATAATAATATACAAATAGGATTTCCTCTTTTGTGTCCACATTTTAAAATACTAATTTAATCCTTTAAAATATAATTATTTATTAATATTTTAAAAATTGATCGTTACTTAAATTTTGTTATAAAATCATCTATCTCTGCTATTCTCTTTTTCTCTATTTATCAACTAGTATTCTTTCATCTTTTTTAATATATTTCACTTTATTTTTAATGAATATAATTTTATTTTATATATTAATTTAATAACTTTAATAACATTACATCATGATCAACTATTAATATAATATCACGTATATTTAAAAAATATGTACACACATACGCGACAACACCTATGTATACACTAGCATTTTATGAAGTGGAAGCAATACGAAAATGTTTTTTTAGGATCATAGCATCGATCATGGATGGTTGAAACAAATATCATCTTAAATTTGTAGGATACAACTTCAATTATTCTTCTTAAATTAGTGGTCGTATTCAAGAAGCGGTGAATATAGGAATGACAAAATTACTCGTGCCCGCGGATATACGCGGATAAAATCCGTGGCGGATAGTTACTACCCGCAGGTATTTATTACCCGCGGGTAGCGAGTATTTTAATACCTACTTATAAACGGGTTGGGTATCATACTATTCGTACCCACGGGTACCCGTTACCCGTAAAAAGATTAAAATTAAAATTTAATTTATATTTTATTAAGTTAAATTTAATTAAAATTATACTTAACATTATATTTAATTATAATTATAATTTAATTTAATTTATATATATTTTTTATAATTTTATATTAAAAAATTTATAAAAAATATATATTTTTAAATATTTGAGGGTATCGGATATCCACGGATACCCGCAGGTTTTAAAAATATCCGCAGGTAATTTTTAAACGGATACCTGACGGGTAAACGGGCGGGTAACAGATAGATTTTTTTTTGGCGGGTCGGGTTGCAGGTAGGCACTATCCGTACTCAACCCGACTTGTTACCATCCCTAGGTGAATATAAATATATATGGTAAATATACAAAGTACTTTACTATTTTTTAAAGTGCATGGTCAAATTTTGAAATAATGACCAATTTTTATGACTATCAATTTAGAAACTAAAAATTATTGGTAACTAAAATAATTTATATTAATGAATAAAAAATTATAATTGGTCTCTAAATGAGTAATTAAAATAATTTTTTATTATGAATTGGTCTATAAAGGGGTCCCTAACATTAACTACTAAGGTTTTGGCTATCAAAGAAATTAGTCTCCAAATTTTCTAAACATATTTTTTGTCACTAAAATTTGTCATTATTTAGGAATTTGTTAATAGTGATATATATATATATATATATATATATATATATATATATATATATATATATATAATAAATTGTTTTTTTTTCAAATTATAGAATCTAACAAAAATTAAATTAAATCTAAAATTTTTAACTATTTCGTTTTCGATATAAATAATCACATGATATTCAAGAAATTTATCTTCTATTTTATTTTACAATCTTGTTTTGATAATTATTATGAAAAAAAATATTTCTATTCAAGCAGAATGTATTTTCTAATTATTAAATTTGATATAATTCAAATATGATTGATAAATTTTTAAAATTTGAATTTTTAAGTACATTTACAATAAAATAGTAAAGTTGAATTTTTAAACTAGTTTTCTTTTGAATGTGATATTGAAAAAATAAAAAATTATTAATAGCAAGTGAGCAAATAAAAAATTCATGATAAATATTATCATTTTTGTTCATATTTTTACATTTAATAATTATTTGTTTTATCTCTTAAAAGAAATTAGTTTTTTAACTGATATTTTAAAATAATGAAAATATATTATTAAATTTTAATGGAGAGCAAAATTTTGGAGGGTCAAAGCCTCCCTATACACCAACTAAAATCTGCCGTTGCATATTATCACTAAAGAATTATTATTTAAGAATGTTATTGAAAGTAAAACCTAAAATGATTTGTGAAAATAAATTATAAGCTACATAATCGAAAGAATGGTACGAATTAGTGAAATAATAAGGATATTAATTAAGTAATGAGAAAGGATGATAATTATGTGGGGGAAGTAATCTCCAATGATAATGATAGTTTGGTGCGTGCTAATAAACAGAAGCATTCACATAATCACAAAGAATATTTATAAGTTTGGTAGTTAGGGTGTAAAGTAAAGCATGAAAAGGATAGGGTTAGATGAAAAAAGTAAAATTGAGAGAAGTAAAAGTTTTTTGTGTATGGGGATGATAGAAGAAAGGAGGCAAAGAAAAAGTAGGGCAAACAAAGTGTGGGTGTAGAAAGGTTTGAGTCAGAGCATAAAATGAGAACACAGAAAAAGGTTTGAGTCAGAGAGAGTCTCATAAACAACAAAACCTAATCGTAAACCATCTATCAACCACCGTATAAAGTGGACCACTCTTTTTTTTCTTAAATATCACTTTCTCATGCCTAGGTAATAAAAAGTTAGAAATGGTGACTACTATTATGTATAAGAGGAATAAGAAGGACTAAATTAATTGTCTATTTTTATAGTTTAAGTCAATTATGAAAAACAAATAGAAACAGGATTTGATAGCTACAATATATTTTTCATTATATTTTAAAGAATATATTATTACTTTATAGAATGCTTATGGACCAAGATGACCTAAGTTCATTAATAGGTTAAATGATTTGTGGTATCAAATAAGTTACACTCATTTATATTTGATAAAAATTAGTTGATAAAACAATTAGAAGTTGAAAAGTTAAATAAAAATTAAAAGAAATAACTAAATCTGAAGGACTAAATTAAAAATAGTTTATTAAAACTAGTTGAAGTTGTAAAATAACAAACAAAAACATTGTTAGTCACTGAATCAAATATTAATATTAAGCAAGTACTTAATAATTATAAATTTATATATTGAAATGTTTTTTTTATATAAATTAAAGTTTGGTAATATTAGTGCAAATTTTTTATTATTATTCAAAATAGTGATCATTTTTTAATAAAAAATAAACATGTTATTAAAAATTAAATAATTAAAACAATAATAAACAGGCATAGCGTTCAATCAATAATCTAAAAAAATGTAACATTAAAACTATAATCGAAAGATGGTAGTGATAAACAGCCTTTAAACATTATTAGGATATTCTTTCAATAGACTAAGAGCGAGTTAAAAACTATTAAAAATATATTAAAATGAGTTATCTCGTTATACATTTATAAAATATTTTTATAAAAATTCATTAACCAAATTCATCTATAATCTATCTATAATTTAAGTGAAATAGTTTATTAAATATGTATTTTTTTTTATCAGAATTTATCAAATACGACATAAATAATTCAATCTACAAAATCCTGGCAAACTGTTGCTGAATGATAGTTCTTTTTCTTGTTTGGTTAGGTTGAGAAAACTATGGGAAAGAAGATTCTCTCTGGTTTTGAAAAATCTGGCTGAGATTTTATTAGTTGTTATTTAATTTTAATATTTTAATATTCACTTATATCATTCACACAAAACTAACTCATAATTAACTTAACTGCTTATTTATTATATCAAATATATCAAAAACATTTGACTCTATTATTATATAAAAATTTATGGAAATTAGTCACATCCTGGAATATCATATTCACGTTTTTTATCATCACACTAAACACAATACAGAACGCAAAGAAAATATGTTTTAAAAATGTTTATATACAATAAAGTTTAGATAATAATAATTATTATTATTTATTTACATACCTTTTCATTTGATTAATAAAATATTTTTTTATTAAAATTATTTTTATTCTTAAATAAATTTAAATCTGTCGCTACAAAATATATTAAAATTTACTATCAAATATTGTTATTTATTATAAGTGAATAAGTAACTAACAGTATTAAAAACTAGATAACAACAGAATATAATTGTCTAATTTTGGAAATTGAAAGTCAAATATTGAATCGATTATTTCAGGAATTAAAATTAAAATTACACATTCACAAAATAACAGAGATTCCTATTTGCACAAAAGCCCTCCCTCTTCAAGGCTCCTATTTCTCTTTATTATCCGTTCATGTGTGTGTCCTCGCCACCTAGTTTTCGTTCGATTTTCTCAATGTAGTTTTATTTTTGAATTTATTTTTAATTTGGTCATAATATTGGTAAAGTTTTTTTAATTTGGTCATTTTCGCTAATACCGTTAAAATAGTTAACGGATGTGAACAGTAATCATCACGTGTCATTTTATGATTTTTTTGATTTTTTTTAATTTTTTTTTAATTTTTTTTAATTTTTAATTTTTTTTTATTTAAAAAAAATGTACACGTGTTAAGCTCATATCATGCCACGTGTCATTTTTGTTGATTTTTTTTTAATTAAAAAAAATCCACGTATCAAGCTAATATCATGTCACGTATCAGAATCAAATTTTTATATTCAGTTTGGTCCTAATATTCGTTATTGTTTTCAATTTGGTCCTAGCTTTTTTTTTAATTTAGTATTTTTGTTCCTCTCCAAAGACAAAATATAATTTTTATATAAATGTTATATGGATATTCTTATTAAAATACATATTTTTATTAAATATTTTTAATTTAAAATTAGAGTTGGTTTAAAATTAAATATTTTTAACCTCTTAAAATTTTAAATTAATGGTGTTATTGCTTTTTTTCGTTTTAATTTTAAACTAACTCTAGTTCTAAATTAAAAATATTTAACAAAAATATGCATTTTAATATATACAAATTAAATTTTATCTTAATTTGGAGAGGAACAAAAATGTTAAATTTTTAAAAAAAATTAGGACCAAATTGAAAACAATTAACGAATATTGGGACCAAATTGAATATAAAAAGCTGACTCTAACCCGTGACATGATATTAACTTGACACGTAAATTTTTTTTAAATTAAAAAAAATAAAAAAATTTAAAAAAAAATAAAAAATCACAAAAATGACACGTGGCATGATATGAGCTTGACACGTGAACATTTTTTTTAAATAAAAAAATTAAAAAAAATTAAAAAAAATTAAAAAAATTAAAAAAATTAAAAAGTTAAAAAAATCACAAAATGACACGTGGAGGTTACTGTTCACATCCGTTAACTATTTTAACGGTGTTAGCGAAAAAAACCAAATAGAAAAAAATTTACCAATATTAAGACCAAATTGAAAAAAAAAAAACAAAACTAGGATCACAATGAAAAAGACGAACGAAAACTAAATTAAACTACTATTTAAGCCTTCAAATTTCAATAGTGCAACATGTAAAAATTAAGTTGCAGCTGAAACTCTAATTACAATAGTTCCCTATATTTTTACCCAAAGAAAATGGCTTAGTCAATATATAACCATGTATCATATTAAAATATTAAATCCAAGTTTAACAACTAATTTTACTCTAACATGAAAATTCTGTTAATTTAGTTGTGAAATTGGGCCAAATTGCAATAACATATAAAAATAATATTAAATATAAATGAAATACATAAATAAATATTAAATAATGAAATTTTCAAATACAACATGAAATTCTATTAAAAAATCATTAAATAAGAACCAATTTTAAATACTAAAATAATTAGTCATTATATTAATCAAATTAGATACTACTTTATAATTAAAAATTATTGATATCTAAAATAGTCTCTAATATAAATAAAAAATTATAATTGGTTTGTAAGTTGGAGTCTAAATTTATTTATATCATTAGTTATCGAAGTTTTAACTACTTTGCTTTTTAGTTGGTAATGCAAATCGTTGGAAATATTGTATAGGTATGCAATGTTGTACTATAATAATCGTAACTCACATATTACACATATCTTTCACTTTCCTGGTTACTCTACACCGAGATAATATATGACCTAGTTTTTTTTTTTTACTTATTTTACACATGACACATGTCTTACTTCCTACATGTCTACCCATTATGAAAGAAGTTACCCTTTGTGGGTATCTTGTTATGCATCACTTTCCAAGTGAAATGCTTTGCTGATGTAAATACATTTAGTTTCCATAACATGTCATATGACTTTACATCTTCTCTTATGGTCCCCTTGTTTAGTTTCCCAAACTTTACAGTATACTTCTGCAATTTATCTTCCTTCTACAACCATTCATCCATACTATAAGTTGTGATAGATACTTCCATATGTTGCCTTTTTTAAACACATATCACATAAGATGAGTTGTGATATAGTCAAAGGTATCTCTCAGCCAGGGTCATGTCACCAGCCACTTATCATCCTAAAATCTTACGTTATATTGCATTTGATCCCCGCAAACCTTACAACTATCTTTGCATCACCAAGATTCATACCTAGTGTTCATTCAGTTATTTAAACTACGCCACATTCCATACTTGGACTCTAGTACTTCTATCCATAAGTTTTCACTCCCTAACCTCCACTTCTACTTTCCGAATAAAGCTATATTGAAAAGCTTTAAGTCCTTTACTTCCAAGCCTCATTCCTTCTTTGACATACATATATTTTCCAACTTAATCTAAGCAATCTTCCCATTCTCTTGATTCCAACCCCATAAGAAATTTGTTTACAGTTTCCTTATATCTTTCCCCACACATACAAACATTTTTCATAAAGATAGAAATAATAGTGATATTGAATTTGATGATTGATTTTATTAGAGTAACTCTACCTACAAAGCTCTTTTACTTTCACTTTTCTTAATTTTTTGTATCACTCCTTACTAAAATCCAGGTCTCCAATGATTCTCCCTTCTAGTATTTAGAATATGTAAATGAAATAATCTTGATTGAAAAATTTAGGATAACTGTGAATCTTTTCATTATCTTTTATTTTACCCACTCCAAATAAACTAAATGTATCTTAGTGATTTAAAACATGACAAATATGAATACAAAAATGAGATAAATATATACATATTTATTTTCATTCTTGTATCCAATTTAAAAAGTTCAATATTATTCAAATTTATTTTCATGTAGCATTAATTGGTATTTCATCAACACCATGATGGTTTTAGACAATACCTGTAAATGTGAATTTATTTGTCATCCCGACTTTTGTGATCTTTTCTTGTGCCATCAAGCTACACTTATCACTCTGTTTGTTTTCTGATAAATGTGTATGTCATTGTTTTTATTACATGTTATAAATGTGTATGCCTTTGTTACTTACTTGAAGGCAAAATTAGGGTTAGAATTTGTTAGGATTTTTAGGGCTTTTAAAAATATGAGAGATATCATATATATGAGAGATATATGTGATATGTTATACGGAGGAACATGTTCTTGTATTTTATTGATATACCCTATATATAGAGCAAAATATAACAAATATCAAGTATAAAATATTTAGAATATCTCACTCCTAATCTAAAATAATAACTAATTTCCTAAAATTGAAATATTTCCTAAAAACTAATTTAAATAAAAAAGATATTAAGTAATATTCTCAACATTCCTCCTTGCTTAATATTTGTTTATTTAAATTTTATATCTTCAGATTTGATTCTCCATCTTTTGATGCTTGATTTTCTCCTCTTTTTGTGCTTGTAATATTTGTTTTCTCTTTCTTCCATGGCATCACATCTTTCTTCAATTTGGCATCATCCTTCATATTTCTTCTTATATCAGCATCATCTTCTTTTTCTTTGTCTGGTGTGGATTTCATTGTAGTGGCATTAGACCTTTTGTGAATATTAGAATGTGAACCTCCATATACTTTCTTCACTTGGACATCTACTTTCTTCCAAAGATATTTATCTTCTGATTTTGATTCTTCTTTCATACTCACTTTATTTGTAGCAAATTCCTCCTTCATAAAATCCAGCACAAATCTTTTGTCTTTCATGTGGACTTTGAATACCTCTATGTTGTTAGCATTTTTGATCACACATACTTTATTTTCAAAGGAGACCTTATAACCTTTCTTTAGCAATTGAGCAACAGTTAGCAAATTCCGGGTAATCTCAGGAACATATAAGACATAAAAAATTAATTTGATACCTAAATGAGTTTTAATTGAAATTGTTCATGTACCTTTCACAACAAGTTGTTCTCCATTCCCAATTCTTACCTCGAAAATATTTTATTTATTGAGCTCCTTGAAGATTTCTCTATCATGAGTCATGTGATTTGTGCAACCACTATCTATAATCCAATTCCTCCTCTGATTTATCCTCCACAATTTGAACATCTTCTTGAGAATCTTGGGATTTGCATACCTTTTCCACATGTCCCAATTGACTGCATTTGTGACATTTGACATTTGGCCTCCACCAACACCAGTTGGGTTGATGAACTTTTCTCTTGCAATGGGGACAAGATGGAAAAACCTGTGTGTTGTTGTATTTGCTCCTTCTATTTTTCTTGACTATGATAGCATTATCTTCAGTGTAATTTAAATTACCTTCAACCGCCTCATGATCTTCTCTCATCAATCTTCGTTGTTTTTGTGCTTGCAAGGCATGTATCACCATTGTAAAGGTAATTGTGGACAAATCTTTTGTATTTTCTAAGGAAGCAATAAATGCCTCATAATCTGGAAATTCCTTTCCCAACAATTTTATTTTGTTGGCAATACCCAATAATTTGTTTGAATATTCTTTAATCGTCTCTGACTCTTTCATTCTTTGCATCTCAAACTCCCTTATCAAGTTCAAAACTTTCATGCCTTGAATCTTCTCGTTCCCTTCATATTCTGCTTTCAAGTATTCCCAATTTTCTTTGGGAGACTTTAGAGTTATAATCTTGGTCATAATCATTTATGAAACACCTGTGAACAAGCATGATTTTGCCTTTGCCTTTCTCGTTTTCTTGTCTTTATGCGCTTTTATTTGAGCCACAGTGGGATTTTCAGACAAGGAAACATCATTTTCCTCCACAACTTCCCATAGATCTAGCCCCTGTAGATATGTTTGCATCCTTACCGCCCATAGATCATAGTTTTCACTATCAAAGAGTGGAATAACAATATGTGACATATTTCCTTCCATTTTATCGGTAGTAAGAACAATGGCTCTTGATATCGCTTGTTGGGATGTTTAGGACTTTTAAAAATATGAGAGATATGAGATATATTAGAGATATATGTGATATATTATACGGAGGAACAAGTTGTATTTTATTGATATATCCTATATATAGAGCAAAATATAACAAATATCAAGTATAAAATATTTAGAATATTTCACTTCTAATCTAAAATAATAACTAATTTCCCAAAACTAAAACATATATTTAAAATTGAAATATTTCCTAAAAACTTATTTAAATAAAAAAGATATTAATTAATATTCTCAACATAATTAAAGTAAATGAAGGATTGCAATTAGGTCAACTGAGTAAGGTCAAACTGAGACGGAATCGATGAAGGCGTGTGGATTCATGAAGGTCCTTGAGAAGAAGATAACATTTTACATCAAATATAAAAAAAGTAACTGATGTATAATGTATCATTTATATAGGATGATAAATTATGTTGTAATCTCTAATTTATATGTAGGCCACATGTGCGCGCGCACACACACACACACACACACACACACACACATATATATATATATATATATATATATATATATATATATATATATATATATATATAAAATTTTACAATCAATATAAAATATAAAATATTAAAATAATCAAAGACTCTTTCATGTACTAGTATTTGTAGGTTTACATATTAATTAAGTACTTATAAATGCATGATATTTAATGTTTATACTAATTCCTACTTATACCTTAGAACTTGGACCATGAATGTGAACACTACTACTTCAGCCAATACTTAGGTAGGTTAACCCTCATTTACACCTTAATTACCCAATTATGAATTAAATACATCTTCGTTGCCCGTTGATTATCAACAGGAAAGTACCAAATGTTTATGTTCTTGACTACATACCCGTAGATTCTCAGTTAACCAACTAATGTCATTAAATTTTAAAACATTCCGTCTCTTTTATCCAAAAAAAAACTGAAATTAAAAATGCGACTTTATTTTGGGTATTTGGTGCATGATATATATATATATATATATATATATATATATATATATATATATATATATTGAAAAAAGTTAACTATTTTAAAAGTTAATTGAAAGGTATGGGAGAAAGATGAGATGGTTAATTAGGGAACAAGTTTTACACAAGGTTATGTCCTAAATGAGGTAGTTGTAGGGCCAGCATGGGGCAACCTGATATTGATGATTATTTAGATGGTTAAGGCACATATCCATTCCATATATCACATCGATGGAAAGTATAATGGTACTCTTTGGCGGGACCAAACCCTAGTAAGCTTTTAACCCAAAGTCTCAAACCCTAAAGTTAGGCCATCGATGGTTAATAAGCACAAAATACACCCTCAGGTGGTGTGTGAGAGAGATACTATAAATTTTCCTCATCGGTGGGTCCCCAACTTATATCTCTATAATTCCTCCTTTGAATGGTCAAGCTACAAATTATTCATCTTCATGTGAAACTACACACTTTTCCCTCATCTCATTACTCTGGTCACCTCCAAATTTAACTGTGTTGATATTAGACTAAAGATAAGAAAAGTTTAAAATATATAAGTAGATACAAATCTTATTTTACAAACTAATTTTATAGAATTAAATTAAATTTAAAACTCACTTTTAATATGGTATTATGATACCATAAATGTATCAGAACATATTTTAGTTAGATTTCTTTTTTGTCTGATTTATTATGTCATCTGTTATTGTAAAATTTATTGTTTGTTGGGTCTATATATCACTTATTATCAGACTAATATTAAACCATTAATTACTGTCTCTTCATACAATTTCACGTAAAGATACAATTGAGTTAAACTTTTATTTATTAAGAAACTATTCATGAACTTATCCTATAAAAAATTCACACTATAAACATCTATTTCTATTCTTGTAATTCTTCCAACCTAGGACAATTCTGTGTTTCTATGTCTAGGTTTTATATGCTAGCTTTGGGAATTAAGTTTTTCGAAAACAAATTTACTATCATATAGTTGTAAAAGCCATGTTATATATTACATTTGTTTTAGTTATTTTTTATTCAGTAAGTGTTAAAAAGATAATTATTTGGCTGAAAAAAAAAAGTTAAACGAAGCATGCGTTTACCTGTGTATAGAGGTTTCACTGTGCCACATGGCTGAAGGGACTACTGAAGTGTGTAGGGTAATCGTGATTTGATACACAGTCCTTGAACGATACGTGAAAGGAAAGTGGAGTAGATCATAAAATTAAAAAGAAAAACTCAAGTTTATTTAAAGCTTAATCTCAGAATACATGCATTTGAATACGCAACAAGGATTATTATTATTATTAGAAAAGAGAAATTAATTAATTAAGTTGCTCCTTACAAAAAAAAAGTTTGAAATGATATAAGATGATATAGAATCTATGTAGCCTTGCTTATTAGTCTAAACGCGTGATATAGACAACGTTATTGATAGAAGAAAAGAGAAAAGTAACACGTAACAATGACAATTAAGACTGTAGTAGTAGCAGCAGCATGCATGGTAATTAAACATGAATGTTAAATTTCATTTGGATTTACAAAAATAAATAATAAATAATGATAGGCTTTTTTACCCAGCATATTTTAAAATTTCACATCACATTTGGATTTGCAAGAGTGAAAATAACTAGGATAGTGTCAAGGTAGCAAATAACGAGGAACACGCGAATCCCTTGTCCGATCTAGCAGAAACTTACATTTACAATATAATATATTATATTTTAGGGTTTTGTTTATTTATTTTTATTTTTTTTTCTGGTGTTGGTTGTTCTCATTGCAGCATGGAAAACTACATGCGGATTTCCTGAAATGACCGTACATGATTTATTTTATGCAGAGGTGGGCTACATAGGTGGTTAATAATTATGATGATTTGAAGGGGCATAATGGGAATATCCAGTGAGTGAGGTTTTGTTTAATCATAATAATAATAATAAAGTATGTTTATGCAGATGATGTAGATTCGTCCAGGGGAACGGGGACAAGGCCAAGGCAACCAACCAACTAACCAGAGCGCGTGGTTAGGTTGGAACCCGAGAACATGGTTAGGTGAAGAGTGGTGGGTGAGGGTAAGTAATTCATTGACCAAACAAAAATGTTCAGAAGGTGATGATAGAACTACCCATGGGGCCACAGAGGTGAGAGATGAGAGATGGATTAACTTAACTTAACCCGAGGTTGGATTAGGTTACTGTGGTTCATGATTGTGCACTTAAGAGTTTGCGTGCACTCTTGCGTCTTCAACCCTCACGCACGGGCACGTATCCATGAATGAGTGAATCAACCTTCCATAACACTCTCAATCGCTTTCTTTTTCTTTTCTTTTATTATTATTATTATTTTAATCTGTTTTTTTTTTCATTAATAATTATTTGGATGCACTTCAGTGAAGGGTATATGTGTCAATGCATTTTCTATATAACTCAACTCCTCATCTTTCTTCTTGGTTACACACAGTTTCCACTTTCCACTTTGACTGTACCCAAGTCACGCTTGCTCCCTCCTCTCAACTGCTTTGCTTCTCTCTCTCTCTCCGTCTCTCACTTTCTCTCTCTCCACATACATCGTAAGTTCTTCTTCTACTTCCTTCATGTTCTTCTTTTACACCACTCTTATGTTTTTTCTCTAGCTACTTTTCCTGTGTGTATGTGATTATGTTTTTGCTAACAATTTTAGTTGTTAGTTCTAGGATAATTTAATGTTTGGAACTATTATTGCCTGGTCTCTCAGAGTAAGATCTTGTGCGCGCGGATGTGTTCACTTTAACAATAAAGAATTCTTTTGGTAACTTTTGTTTCCATTAACATGGTGCTCGTAGTTTTTGTGTATGTTCATATTCTGCTTAATTAATGTCGTGGCTTGTAAATTGTCTCAGTTTTTTTAATTAATTAGTTTCAACCTTGATGAAAATTTGTACCCTAGATTTGTTGAATCTCAGTAATTAGTCTGTCCTGAAGGTTCTGTTTTGCGAGAATAGATTCAGGAAAGAAGAAAAAGATTTTTTTTTAATATTTTATTCTGGTTTTGATATCACTTTTGTTTATTTGACTCTATTTTTTAAGCCTAATTTAAAGGTGTTACTCCGTGCTAATTTGTAGATCTGGGATGTGTGAATTCTATTGCAGGGTGTTGAACGAGATTTTGGGTGAAAGAATAGTGGTTAGTGGTGACTTCATCTTTTTGTGGATAAGGATACAGCAGCATGCGGTGGTGGCTTAGTCTATCTGTTGATGTATATCGTAAAGTGATTTCCTTGAACCTGTATTGCAAAGTTATTCTGTAATTCAAGATCCTTTTACCAGAACCTCTTTCAATCACCTCCCTCATCTCTTCCTTGTCTTAAATCAATGGGGTCCAATTTTTTTGTTGTCGTTCCTTGTTACGTTCGTCAGATCAGCTGAAAAAAGCCACCCATCTTGTTTCTACCGCTTCTGTTCAACTGGGTCTAGTTTGATCAGTCTCCTCAACATTTTAGCTGTCATTAGTTTCTAGCTTTTTTTTTTCCTTAATAGTTTGTCGACCAGTTAAATCAGTGTTTTAGTTTGGTTTATTGTTCAATTCGTCAAAACCAGTTTCACAGGAGGGTTCAGATTTCAGACTCATTGTCTCTGGGAACATCATTGTTCTTTCATTTTGAAGGGTTGGAAAAGTAGTTATGGTGTGCCAAGCAGCAAGTCAAACCAGATTTCGGGCATTGAAACATGAGAATGGAACTGCAGGGACTGCTACCATTATAGTTAGAGTTATGGCATGCTTTCAACCTCTCATAGATTGCCAGGTATGTATTGCAGGAACCCATAACATACTTTTTATCATTTTTGAAGTTATGATCTTTTAATAACAAACATGTACTGATAAAGATTTTTGTTTTTGGGTGTTGTTCAGGCTGAATACTTCCGTCATTTGCTCAAGCCTGTCACGTAATAGTTTTTTTCTTTGTTCGTTTTGGGTTAAGCCGGTGGTTTTGTTGTTTTCCTTGTTGGTGAGAGTTACCAATAGTAAAAGATAGCACTTGTGTTTGAATCGTTTTTATTCAGGTACATTTTACTTTGTTAACTTTTTCATTCATTCATTTGTTTCATTAGGGACAATTTGTTTATTGTGCTTTGAAAATGTTTAGGTGATTTTTGTGGTTGAATGGGAGAAAATTGTGGAACCTGGATTCCGGAGCTGCTTTTTGATTGGCAATCTCCCAATTTGAGCTCCTTCAATGCTGCACCCTTTGGCACGGGGAAGCAAAATGGCACAACTGCAGCTATGAATCCAGTTGCGAACTCGGTCTCGATCGCAAGAGATGCGACAATGCCAGCATATGTGTCCTCTGGGCTGCCTCATTCGCAGCTGGGACATTCTGGTGAACCTCATGGTTGGTTTTATTGTTTGCCTCGATTTCGGCAGGGATTTACTACACCTGCTCGAAACTTCACTGCAGAGGAAAAACTCCCTGCTAGCCATGCCAAAGGTTTTGGGGAGGAACATGCCCGCGTTGGAGTGTCGGGTTTCCCTCAGAAGCAATTCCTGGTTATCGATCAAACAGCTGATCAAACAACTCTGGTTTACAGTTCAAGGTTTGGTCGGCCTGTTGAGTGCCTCACTTCCTGGGATTCAAAGCTGCATGGCTGTACCAATTTGAACAACAGGGATGAATTGCTATCGTTGAGGAGAGACGTGAATCATGTGGCTGGAGTTGGACCAACTTTGGATGATAAAGTTGATGAAAATCAGGGAACTGATGATGACATTGAAAGTGAGATGCATGAGGACACAGAGGAAATCAATGCATTGCTTTACTCTGACAGTGATGGTTATTCCACTGAGGATGATAATGATGACGACGATGATGATGATGATGAAGTTACCAGCACAGGACATTCACCCAGTACAATGACCACTCACGATAATCGGGAAGAACCTGGTAGGGGAATTGAAGAAGTTGCTAGCTCCTTTGGAGAAACAAAGAAGCGAAAGCTCTGGGACAGGGCTTGTGATGGTGACACTGGTAGTTCTCTTGATGGAAAAAGACCCTTTGAAGTTGAAGATGATGCAGAATCAAGATGCTCCAGTGTTGGCAACAGTAGTAGAGGGTCAGGTGGAATGGGTTATAAAAAGATGAGAAAAGAGAAGATTCAAGATGTTCTGAGCATTCTGCAGTGCATGGTTCCTGGTGGAAAGGGCAAGGACCCGGTGGAGCTTCTTGATGAAGCCATACGTTGCTTGAAATCATTGAAACTGAAGGCCATAAAGCTTGGACTTGATGCCATATAAGTTGGAGAATTAGAAAAGGGTATCACTTATTTAATACGTTTATGTTTGCGTGGTTTTAGAATAATAAACAAGGTATGGATATTGACCTGAAATAATCATGGAAGGTGGGTGTGAAATGAATCCCTTGAAGAAGGCATTAGTAGATGATGAAGGTGGTATTATGTAATGCAACGAAGAAAGAAAGAGGTATAATGGCGCAATAAAGGAAAGAAAAGAAAGAGAGAAATGAATGATTAGTCGATGTCTTGGGGGTTAGAGAAAGTAGCACTAACGCTGGCATGGGGTGTGAGCTGTTTTTGAATGAGAAGACTGGTTGTTCCAAAAAGTACCCAAAAACGAGAGTGCACGCCTCTTGGCTGTTATGGGCCCCAACCTCACTTCCTCTTTTTGTAACCTTGTCGTGTTCAATCCTTGGTGGGTTTGCCTTTTCTCTGATGTAAAAATTATCACTAGCTTTGGGTGTGAGTTGAGAGAGAGTGTGTGTGTGGTGACAACTTTGGGAGAAGGGGCCCCCCTAAACCCCTCTATTTTCTACTTCACCATGGATGACACAGTAATGTGGGAAACACTGATCTTTGTGTTGTGTTTCGTGCTGCTATTATTATGGGTCTTCCCTCGGAGGTTGTATCGTAACTGGTGTAAGGGCTTGTTACAGAAGAAGGAGAAGAAGGTGATATCTTGGTCGGTCGAAATTTAATGTGGTTGGTGTTACTGTTGTCCTCTTGCCTATGTAGTCACGCATTTATGATATCAGAAACTTACGTTTTTTTTTTTTTTCATTTCCATTGTTACTGTTATAATTTAGATGATTTGTATGTGCATTGATGAAAATTTGAAAGCGTGAAAAGTTGTGTTGGTGGGGTGATAACTGATAAGGGCCCGAGGGGACCACAGCGTTGAATTATTAGTGAGGAAGATACATGTGACGTGTAGCACGAGTGGGGTTGTGGTGAGTAGTCAATAGTCATTGTAGGCATCTAAGAAAAGAAAGAATCTTGTACAGTGTTTTGTTGAAGTCCATTGATTTTCTGCACTGCCAAACAAGCATGCAAGAGTTTATTGCCATGCTTGCAGAGGGTGGACTCTCAACTTTATTTATTCTGCTTTAACATCTGGTCAAACATTTATTACTATTTTTTTCTTTTCAAACCATTCTTGTTTTAATAAGAAAACCACTGTTTTTGCATCAAAACAAACAAAACAAGTACAGTACTATGCCAGATTAAAGAAAGTTTAATCCTTTTTTTCTCTTTTGTAGCAGTCTGTGAGCAAAATTTTGACTTCTTAAGAATTCTATTATATGTTAACCATATTTGTATTACATAGTGTTGACACTGTTTGTATTAATTGATCATGTCTGTCTCCTTATACATTTTTATATAACGTGACAATTACTGGATTGTCAACTACGTTTTGTTGTTATCTTTGCAGTTAACAATATTATTGCTATAGAATTCTTTTGTTTTGAGAACTAAACCATGATTAAAGACTAGAAGAAGTGTCTTTAATAACACAACGTTATAGACTAACTCACTATTTTAATCTTTTTTAATGCACTATTCTAATGGCTTGATTCCGCATTCCATGTGATATGAACTTTTGAGTTCAAGAACAACAATGATAAATGATACTACTATTAAATTTGCATTCAAGAGCCTTGTTCAAGAATTGGAAACCATGATGGTCTCATTGATTGAATAACTTGGATAATCAAAAAGTTTTTTTTTTTTTTTTTTTTTTTTTTAAATATTACACATTCTTCATAAACATTCAAAATTTTGCTTTCGGTTACTGCAACCACCAACCAGGGTCCATTCTATAGAGTACTATTAATTAAACTTTGAATTTAGCGTGACAAGAAAAGTGGCATGTACATTTCTCGTATTAAATAGTTTCCAAACACAAATTATATTTTATGGAAAGCACTGAAAAATGTTGTCATTTAGTGTTTTCACTTTCTCTTTCTAGCTGGTGGTGAACTACAGGGATATAATTTATATTTTATCTCTGTTCTTTACTTATGCTTATTCTATTTTGCAAGTATATTTTGGGACAACTTTTTGAAGAGATTAATGATTCATCTCATGTTTGTTTTTTTGCTGTATATAAAGGATATAATATTGGCCCATGATTAGGACCCAAACATGTGGCCCTACAATATAATAGCAGCTCTTGAGGTTACTGTAGGTTGTTTTATAGGCCCAATTTTGTTGTCCTTCATTTTTACATGGAAAGTTCCTTTTGTACACTCATAGGTGCTATTGCTATATGCTTGTAGTGCCTATGAAGCATTAGTGATATATTGTGATGATTCTCATAGGACACTACTATTAGTCCTATAAAATCAATCTCATAATAAGTTATACATTGGAGATTAATCTGAAATGAAGGACACCCAAATATATTTATATTAATTTCTACATAACTACGCCATGCTTGCTACTTTTTCTATTTGTGAAGACCTTATTCTCACATCTGAAAGTTTAAAATGTCATTATCAATTTAACTGATTTTTGTTGTTCCTTTCTTAGAATAATATTTTTTATTAAATAAAAAAAATAAGAACAAATAGACGACAATTCAGAAAACCAACAAGAAAGAAATTTTTATCGAAAACCTTGTAGTGTTTAAAATGCTTGAGCAATTAAAAGAATGTTTTTATCATGTCATGGATGACTTTGAAATTTCCTAAAAGAATATCAGACTAGCTTTATAATAACCAAATTTGATTATTCCTTTGCATTGGAATCTTAATATATGCTTTGGGGCAATTGGAATTAAAAGCATGATGGGAAGAATGATTTTATGGCAAATTTATTTAAGAAAATGTACAAGAATTAGAATAATATAATATTGGTAACACCCAAATTAATGGAAAAAATGTCTACTAATTTAAAGTAATTCATTTACTGATATTAAACATAAAACTATACAAACTATATACAAAGCTAAACACCAGATTATATTACAATGTTTTCTCTAAAGTACTATCAGATTATATTACAATGTTACTCTAAAGTACTAGAATGCAGTATTTCAAAATACATGATTCATAAAACCAATCTAAAGGAAACATCTATAATACAAAATAGCAATATCTAAAAAAACATAGTCTCTCACGCCTATGCTACTCCTGAGCTTTGTCCCAACTAGGTTATTCACTGACAGTATTTTTTGTATTTTCTGCTCCTGTAGAAACATATATACACGCAATATGGTAATAAGCTAGAGATCTATTTAAATTTATAAGTTTAAAATAAAAAGGAAAAGTACTAAACAAATAAAAAAATCAATACATAATCATTTACTAATTAAACCATCATTTAAAGCATTTATATATATATATATATATATATATATATATATATATATATATATATATATATATCCCGATCATTACTGCATTCCTATTGTTTACACTATAGTTTGTACTATATATGAGTCATTCCTCAATCCACGTCACATGGTAGAGTAAATTTAATATTTTTTCTAAGTGCAACTAATGTCGGTTATACGAATTTTTTTTGATTTTCTCAACTAGTTGTTTTCATATATATTATTCTAAAAACTAGTAGAATAAGGATAATCTCAAGATTGTTCTGTCGTCTATACACCACACTAAACACATGCACATTTCTCCTTAGGAAAGACTACTCTTCCATTCATTCAACTCTTACAACATTTAAGTACAACTATTCAAGCCCATTCTTAATCATACACATTAATTAAAGCATATTTGCTCAACGAGCTGATCTACTCTCTCAACAAGTTGTCTCTGGGAGAGTTCTCACCCAATGACTAGATGACTCGCTCAGCGAATCAACACTAGAACAAAATGCAGAAAAATGTAACCAAGGAGAATAGACTCGTTCAATGACTAAGTTCCTTATCGACTCTCTGCTAAATTCAGGTTTGATTTTCGCTCAACGAGAATCTACTCACCTAACAAGTAGACTTTCCTTAACTTTTTGCCAAACTCAAATTTTACCGTTGTTCAATAAGGAACAAACTCGCCCAACGAGTTTGCACATCACAAAACCAAATTTCTGCATCTCCATATGACATTTCGCGAACCTAAGTAGCAAGCATCTTCATTTACACAATTCAATGCCAAATAAATTATACCTCTCAATAGATACCACAAAATGTCATTTCATAATTCACAACTAGCTCAAGACCAAAATTTCAATTCACGCATCATATAATTTTTACCCAAACAAAGGATTAGAAATTCACGATTCTTAGTTCTGCAAATCATCATGCAATTTAAACACACATACCATTCAATTTCAGAACAAATCAACAATAACCTTAATTTGAAATTAGATTGTAAAAGGAAAAGTTATATCTTCCCTCACCTATTGTAAGAAACCCCCTTTTGAACTTACAAACGTTCCTAATCTATATATCTCAAGGAAGCTCTAGAAACAAAAAGATAGAACTTGCAATCATAATCTAAGCATACCATTAAATTCATAGTAGACCAAGAATTCTAAAAACACAATCTAAGAGCACATGCAAAGACAAAAACCACACATGCACATGAATCAATCATTGACTCAAGAAATGATAGTAAAAAAATAACTTACTACTCTGTTAAAGAATTGGATCGGATAGAAATGTTGGTATTTATGCCTTGATTACTATGGTATGCTTGGATCTCGAAATAGATAGAAAGTGGGGTCAGAGTTTTAGAGAGAGAGTAAAGAAACTCTAGAGAAATTTTTTTAGAAGGATAAAGAATTTTTATAAAATAAATCTGTTTTCTAATAGAATAATAAATATTCATAATTTTCATTTAATATTAAAATATAATACTGTTATTTTTTATAAAATTTTCCTCTCTACTAATTATCATTTTATAGGGTCTCATTTCACAAACTTCCATTGCTAAAAAACCATGACGGATTTCGTGGTTTACAACGACTTCTGAAAATTTGGGTGCAAAATTTTTTTATTTATCTGTAATTTAAATTTGTTTTCATTGAGTTTTTTTTTATTCATGTACAATTTAACTCAACTCATTTACTTGTTAAAATAAATATATCTTGGAGAAGACAACATAACATTGATTATATTTATCAGCAAAACATATCATTAATTGTTTTGTGAAAAATCAACTAATATTTTTAATTTTCAAATCCGATGACTATCCAATATGTAACAATAAAAATGAATATAAATATTTTTTAAATCTACTTTTTCGTAGATTAATTTAAAATCTAGACCCATTTTTCATACAGGAGTACTAAAACATCAATTGGTTTGATTTATTTTTATAGAATAAAAATTGAACCAACCAAAAGGATTTGGTTTTTGGTTAGATTGATTTCATTAATATGGGTTTAATTTCCTTAAAAGAGTTTAAGGTAAAAGTACATGCCTCGAAGTAGAATTAAAAATATCCTAATTAAAATCAATACAAAGATACTCCAATAAATGCTAAGGTGTGTGTAAAAGAAAAATACTATAATGTTACATTTTATAAGTTGTTTTGAATGTCTCATCTCTTCAAATATAAGATTTTCTTTTTTATTCCATATTAAATTTTAATAATTTTCAAAAGAAAATATCGGTATTTAAAAATAGGTTTAATTACTCTTTTCGTCCCTATTTTTGTTCAAAAATGTCAAATTAGTCCTTCAATTTTTTAAAATTTTAATTTGGTTCTGATTTTAAAAATTTGATGCAATTTGATCATTTTCTTTAAGTTTCTTGAAACGGATCAATAATTTTTTATCAAAATTTAAGTTGTTAATAAGGATGATTTGCTTTATTGATGTAATTAACACAGTCATAGTGTCAATTTTTATTAAACATCATTGATTTGTTTCAAAAATTTAACGAAAAGGTATAAATTGCACATTTTTTTTTAATTAGGACCAAATTGAAACTTAAAAAAACTGGATGACCAATTTAATACTTTTGGACAAAAACAAGAATAAAAAAAGTAATTAAACCTTAAAAATAACATTATGTTAGAATATAAATTGTACATAAGGGCATCTCAAGGGTTTGGAATGCCTAAAACAATTTTAAGAATGAAACCTTTTATTTAATATTTTTCAAACTCTTCTTTATGCAAAATTATCATAATTAATTCCATTTAACTTTCACACTATTCTCCAATTTTACCTTGTGTTCATCACTCACTTCATTAGATATTTCGTCTCCATTATTCACCAAAAGACTAAACTCGAACCTAGTTAATAGTTCTGCAGTTCAATCCAAGTAAAAATTTCAATTCTTTGTCAAAATATATGCAGAAAAATTCTTGAAACTCATAAGTCGAAAATATCGAAAAACTGAGCAAAAGAAACACATTTTTACCCTAATACAAATTCAACAAATAGAATATAAATATCAACACAAATAGAAACAAAAGCATACTAACAAAAAATGAGGATAAAAATATTGGTATACATAGATAACATAAAATTCAATGAATGAAATATGTCAAACCCATTAAAAGAAGAACTTTAGAATAGAATAGAAAAAACAAGGAAAGACAAGAAGTGAAATCAGTATATGAGAAGTTATAGAGATAAGAAAAAAAATAGAAAAAAATAGATTATAAGAGAATAAAAATAATAATCATTCTCCCTTTTTAGACAAAATTATAATTTAGTGAAATTTTTTTTGAAGTCATTAAATATTATTTTCAATACTAATAAAATTTAATATTTAATTTTGTTTTATTCTCAAAAATAAAGTTATAATTAATTTAATAAAGGTAAAAAAAAGTTTTTTTAGATTTTTTTTTCTTAAACATAATTTTATAACTAGTTTAATAAAGTATATTAGTACTAAAAGAAATTAGAATTTTTTTAACATAATTTTATAATTAATTTAATAGAAAAATATTAGTATTAAATAAAATTATTGTTTTGAGACTTTTTTTTAATTAAAACAAATATTTTACTTGTTTTACTTTTTAAGCCAACTCTCATTATATTCGACAATAATATTACGAGGAGAGAAATTAGATAAAAACAAATGAACTCTAATTATTATTATTATTATTATTAATTTCATTATGTGGTGTGATACATTACTGCTGAGGTAGGAAGCGAAATCTTCTGAGTAGACCTCCATGTTCCATATATGGCGGCTTGGTTTGATAAAGCAAATGGATTCAAATTAGGGTTTGAAAAATTGAATGATGGTTAATTGTGCTGGTTGTAGCAGTCAAGCTACGCAACCATTTGCAAATAACGTGGGGTTCAGGGTAAACGACTGCATCACTTAGATCAGTGGCTATCTTAAAAAAGACAATTAAAATTGATGGAACATGACAACATCAATCGTTTTCTTTGTGTCCACCTACGTATAACACTGTCGGCCGAAAGTAGCTTCTGATCTTCCATGCCTACAATTTTCAATGGACAACGAACCTTCTATTCTATTATATATATATATATATATATATATATATATATATATTCTATTCCACCTGAATTTATTTCGTTTTACTATTCTTTGCTGTTTACCTAATGATGTCTTGTTGCATAAGAAAACCAATGTATGATATAAAAGCCATGAAACAGGGAGCATCACTGGTTTGTGTTCCCAGTTTTTTAATGCCCCTTTGCATGGTTATATGAATGGAGTGGTACAACAAAGGTGAGTTTTATGTTCGTCTGTATATTATAAATTTCTTTTATTTTTAATCGATATAAAAATATAAGAGAAAACAAAAATGAATAAGACTTGTAGGGTTTGTTAAGATGATTGGAAGAAGCAAAAGCATGTTGGCAAGTGGGAAGGAATAGAGAGCTGGGAAACTTAAGAATTGGGCAAATGGTTTGTGTGTTGGCCATGTTATTTTGAATAGTATTGGTAACCTTCCAAGCATGCATGTGCCCTACCTTTCTCTTTTTTAAATTTTGTGAAACCACAAAACCTTAAAACTGTGTTTTTATTAATTGAACTACCAGTCTCATGTGAAAAAGCTTTTCTAATATTTGTAAAAGATGGTTGTGATATTTTAGTGGTTATTACCATGGTGGACCCTAGCTTCGTTTATGAACACCACTAATTTGTTGTAGTGATCTCACCGGAACCAACCAAGAAACCAAATCCGACAGAAACATATGTAAGATTAGTCTTAAGTAATAACGAGATTGCCTACCGATGGATGGATGGTAGTTATGCCAAAACCAATGAACAGAAGCCACGTGCCACCTGATGAACTTTAGAGTCACATGTCCAAGAATCTGTTTATCCAACTGCCATCTTTTTGGTGAGATTTATGTTGCAACCTTTGACTTGAGGCCACAAACTGAAATCACCAATCATGAGATTTATCTGACAGTTACTGTATATCAGCTTTACTCACGAGAAGCTAGTGAGATTTAGCAACAATTACTCAGCTTCTTTTCTTGATCCCTTAAAACACGGTTAACTTTGAATTATGCTATTCATTTGTTTGTTATCCGGGCTAGGATTTTCATTTTTAGATTAGAATAATTGTATTTGAAATATTTTTCGCTTTTTTATTTTGGAGTCTTGAACTTTTATGATAGTTTTGTCTTTGACATAGTAGAGAATTAGAGGAGAAAAATATATTTAAATTATCTTTAACTTCAAATTTTAAGCGAAGTGAGACTATCGGTATATTATAATAAGTGGACAATTGATGAGATGCTAGAGTAGCAACCAATTCCAACAAATGCACCAATGCGTAGCAGTATCAAGCAAATGTCTTATCCACGAGAATTTGTTAGGATTGTCCAATATTTACTTATAGATTCAATGAAACAGTGTTTGTAAGAGTTGTGTTAATCATAAAAACAAGTTAAACTAAGATTTGAAACATATGATGATAAATATGTATTGAGGTTGGATTTTATCTCCTCTTCTTCTATTGTACTGCTACTTATCTTTTATACTTAGTACATTATTTGTTCAATGTCTTAGAAGTACTCTAAGGTAGATCTAGATCCATTCCTACATTCTACAACCTAAGAATTTTAGACTCAATGTGATTCTTCCATTCCTAGTTGAATGAATTATTGCCTTAAGTGCATTACTTTAAATTACAAGCCTCTAGCAAGAATGAGATGATTTGATTCAAAAGGAAATCAAAACTCATTGAATCTACATTTGCCATAGCTATAATCTAAACATTTTTTTATTCAAAAGATTCAATATTACAAATATCATTTCGGCTATCTAATGTTTGCTTTGTGGTACAAAGTTTGTTTTTGCAAGTTTAGACAACTGTGTAAGTGGACTAAGGTCGTTGGAAAATAATCTTGGTCTAAAGGTTAAGTGATAAAGAGTTATCATTTCCTCAAGGTTTAAAATGATGAACTTCCCTAAAATGGCATGGAAAGATTTGTCTTCTCTTGTTTGGTGTTCACCAAGGCTACTAAGGTGAGGTCATGAGGTCAACTTGTTGCAAATTTGGTGGTGAATTTTGATCCTAACATGATATAAGAGAGGCATCAAATTTTGTTGGTAGCTGGGTGAGTTCGTTAGGGGTTGGGCCCTTCATTAGGGATGAGGAATATTCGAACATGATGAATCATTTGTGGTGTAAAGGTTCACCTAGGTCATAATGTGCTTGTCTAGGTTAACGATGTTATCAGACATTGAGACTTTTTAATCTTATGGGAAGGTGCTTTTATGATGTTGTTGACAAAGAGGTGTAATTGTAGTTCCACAGGAAACCCATATGTTTGTGTTGTATGGTTGTGAAAATCCTATTGGTGGCTGACTTGAGGCATGCTAAATTGATGTCTAGAAGTCATACAAGGCAAGATTATGATAATGTAAGTTTTAACTTCTGTCAAAAGTACAAAAATTACTTAATACATCGGCTATTTAAGACTAATTACATCAATTTTGAATCTGATGTAGATCCCACCAATGTAATAAGTTTACACTAGTTCAACAATCGATGTAAAATGGTCTAATATTACATTGAGTTTAATCAAAACCGATATAGTAAGCATTTCGTAGAAGTGAAGAAAATGTCGAAGGACATACTACATAAACAACCAATGCAATATGTGCCATTGGAACAAAAGAAATTCACATGTTACATTAGTTTTGACACTAACCATTGTGATTTATTGTGTTTTTCTTTTTCAAATTAGTTTTCTGTTTTATAAATATGTGAAAATGCGATCGAAAATAATTTCAAACAACTACACTAGATAACAAAGAAATTAAATTTGGTATAAATTTAAAGTAATAATAAAGAAAGTTATACTTAAAGATCAAAATGACCATTGTTACAGGCCAAATCATACATAAACTAATCATAACATTGAGTGAAAGGTAGAAAAAATATTGTCTAAATAACACATTATTCTAAAAAAACAAATACTAATATCTAATACATAAAACATTTCTTCCTTATTCATTGTGAATTTTTTTAATTATGTCTCGTTTAATGATTTCTCATTAGCAAAAAGTTGTAGTAAGAAATATATGTTAGGTCTTTTAGAATAATAGTACATACGAAATTAAAATATAAACATAATACTTAAAGTATTTTAGAATTTGTTCCCAGAAAACAACAATATGAACACGAGATGATCCATATCCGGTGTGTGATGTAATATCCATACTCAAAGCTCCCTTGTTGTCTATCACACTAGTACATAAAAAGTATGTAATAAATTTTTGAAAAAAGAAAAAGGACATGGATACTTTTTTTATATATTTTGAATTTTCATTATTAAATTTTTTTACTAAATTATGAAATTATAAATATAAGTGTATAATAATAAATAATAAAATATTTATATTACGACATTTGTTGCTAGTAACAATTATAAACACTGTAATATACTGTGAATTGTGACATTTTTAAGTGCCACTATTTTCGGCATATTTAATTTTCATTTAAGTGCCACACCTCATGACAGTAAATTCAATATCTCTTATGAGTTCGACTAATGTTAACACTCTAGATACGAACCTCTCTCGACTCTCTTAACTAATTGTTTTCATCAAGATTATTCCAACAACTAGTAGAGTAAGGATCATCTCAATATTGTTCCTGTCGTCTATAAAATACACTAAATGCATGCACATGGTAGTTTCCTCCGTAGGAAAAACTACTCTTCCATTCATTCAACTCATACAACATTCTACTACGTCGATGACAAAAGAAGGCAATCCAACCAATGTATCAATGTTGGCAAGGAGTCAAACTTGAGCCGTTGGTGGAGTTGTAGAGCAAATCAATCTGGTTCATGAAATTTGCGTTGAAGGTGGAGGTGCTCGTGCATTAGTTTTTCTCTTGTGGTAGAAACTTCATTATGTCAGGCTCATCTTCGAGTCTATGTGTTTCTAACAACACATGTTTTACGAGTCTACACTTATGTGTTTCTAGCAGCACATGTTTGGTGAGCGACTATGGGGAGCAACGTATAACTACTTTGGACAAAAGAGAAAGTGCGGAGACACCAAAACAGAGTCCTTCCAAGAGTACCAATGGGCTTCATGAACAACACAAAAATGAAGATGAAGGAACACAATGAGAATGAAGATGAAGCCCTGAAACAAAGATGACAGTGAAGATATGGAATTACATGTAAAAGAAAATAGATGAAAATGAAGCACACAACATTGTGTTGAAGTGAAAGAGCAAAATTTTTTTATTAAAAGACAATATTATGTAAATTGTAATAAGAATCGATGTAATTCACAATTCAAATAAAATAGTGTAAATATTATCTTGATATTTACTTTATATGGATGTATCATAATATCTTTGTCTTTCAAATAGAATAAGAATGTTTAGTTTGATGTCTAGACAAGTATAAAGTTCTTATAAATAAAATTATATTTATCCTAATTTGACTTTGTTTACGCTTTTTGAAGAGGCACCATGGTGACACTAGTGTAGTAAAAGATTTTGGCCATGAGTATTTTGGCTGTGTGGCTTCGATTCTAGACCCAAGCTTTATACATGCGAGGTAAAAAGGGGTAGTCTTTCTGTCTCAGTTGGGAATCGAGGCAGAAATATCTACATTATGCTTCAGTTGTAAATAACCAAAGCATAAAACTATTTAAAAATAAAAAAAATTAAAAAGTTGAAGGACCTATTGCCTTGGGTGTTAGCAAAACTAAGGCAGAATAACATCTATTGTCTCGGGTATTAGCAGAACCGAGGCAGAAAACAATTTAAAAATAAAAAATAAAGAAAACACTAAAGGACCAACTACTTCAGATGTTAGAAAACTGAGGTAGAATAACATCTACTACCTCATGTATTAATAGAATTGAGGCAGGATAGAAGTAAAAAATAAATCAATATATTTAAGCATTAATATAATTTTTTTCCCTAAATCAACAAATCAATATAATTAATCAGTTGTCAAACATACAAAAAATAATTATAGACTCATTCATCCATAAATTTTGAAGATAAAAGTAGGAACTTGAGACCATGAAACACGAGTAACAACAGAGAATGCAATCCTAGGCACTTTGAAAAGCTACACAATCCCAACCAATGCAATAGTACTTGAATATCAATGCAACAATACCTATATGAATGGCAGCAAAAAGACCCAAATTTTATCAATACCAACAAGGCACCAAAGGGAAGACACAAACTCAATCAAAATAGCAAAAAAAAAAAATAAATTCTTACATTAACCGAAATCCTAACAATAAGGGAACATGAGCAACTCATCCATAAATCAAAAAATGCAAAAAAAAAAAAAACACTAACCAATGGTGATTTCAAAGTGCAGCGGTGACCTCCCTCCTCCCACAATAACGACGATGACAACAATGGACGTGTGATGCAGCAATGACAATGGCAGCAACAGTAGAGGCGAAGACTGGATGAACATAAAAAGGCTCGAGGGAGAAGAAAATGCGAAGAAGATCTGTCCAATTTTCCCCAATTTTGAGCCTTAAGATTAACATTTTGTCTTGGTTCAATTAAAAACCGAGGCATAAAGCCCACTTCTGCTTCGGTTCAACTCAACCGAGGCATAAACCCCTATTTTGTCTTGGGTACATAACCAACCAAGGCCATATGGTGCAAAGAAATAATTAAAAAAGTTTCAACTTTCTGAAGTAAATCAACTTATTTGTCTTGGTGTAGAGATGGCAAATAAATTCACCCCCGTGGGTATTGCCCGAACCCGTCCTCGTTTTGATGGGAAATTCCCGCATTGACTGGGTATGGAGAATCCCTGACTTTTTCAATTGGGTATAAGGATGGGTATGAGGATATACATATTCCCACCATAATACCCGTCCCTATTTAAATTATTAAAATATTTACAATTAATTAAGTAACCATATATATATATATATACTTTCTATTTTTTATTTCTTCTAATTATTTGATTTGTCATGAAACTCATTCGTATCTCCATTATATTTTTCATCTTATCATAACCTTTATGTATTTATGTTAAAATGATGTATGTCAATTAAAAATTTTTATGTCTCACATTTGAATATTTCTATTATTTTTAATATTTTTATTTATTGTATATTTTCCTTTCACATGAGAATGTTTAATAATCTCAATTTAAGTGTTTAATGGCACAAACCTTTCATTTACTAGGTAATATAAAAAATATATCTTATTATTATTATTATTATTATTAATTTTTGTTTCATTTAAAGAACTATTTTGTTTCGCTAAAACAATTTCTGTTATTTCTCAACCATTGAGTATATATGTTGATATTTGAAAAGCTTTCTTAGATCTTTAAGGTATATTTCATCTTATCACACCCTTAATTATACATTTGTTTTCCTTTGTGCGATTTCTTTCAATAGTCTCTCAAATTGTTTCTAAACATTTGTTAATTTTTTAATATTTTTATTTTTTGTTTATTTTCATCATGCAGAATATTATTTTGATATATTTTATTTAATTATTTTTTATTTTCTAACTTATTATCAATCATAGTGCAATTTTTTCACTATAATTGTATAAATAACTTTTATTTACTACAATATACAAATTTATTATAATTGTCATGAATATTTTTTATTATCATCCAACATATATTGGAGTTCAAAAGATACAAGATCTATGTTAAAATTTTATTATTATGATTATTATTTGTTTTTTTGTATCATTTTGATCAAGTGATCTATTATAACTTTTATTAGTGTATAAAAAGAGATTCATTAGAATTTAAAAGATTGAAGTAAACAAACATTTAAAATATATTTTAATTTGAATATTTGTTTTCCTTTTATATTTAAAAAAAATATTTTTAAATTTTATCAACCAGGTTTCATTAATGTTTGCAAATTTAATAAATGTTTTGTTTCTAATGAAATTTTTTTGTTGATATTATAATCTAAAATGTAAACAATTATAATTTATTTTAAAGTATATTATATCGAAGAAACAATCATCCTTCTAATATTAAATATTTGATAAAATTATGTTTCTTTATTATTTTATAAAAATTAATTAAAATTAATATTGAAGTAGTAAGAAAACGGGTATGGGGACGAAATTTGACCCGTTATACCCGGTGGGGATGGGGATGAATTTTTTCTACGGGGATGGGGATGGGTATGGGATAGCGAAACCCGTCCCCGCCTTGCCCCGTTGTCATCCCTACTTGGGTGCATGCAAAATTGAAGCAGAAAGGCTTTTATGCTTTGGTTCACAAGGAACCGAAGCAAAATCTTCATTCTTCAAATTAAAAAGTTCAAAGAAGCAAAAATTTTGAAATTTTTGATTGACATTAGGCTTCGTTTTCTCTCGAATTGAGACATAAAACTTTTTCTGCTTCAGTTATTAGGATAACCAAGACATTAAAATTCACTGAAATTTCAAAAATTCCACCATATTTTGATATGTCTCGTTTTCGTAGGAATCGAGACATAGAAATGTCAAAATGGGTTTCAACCCATGAGCCAACCCTGTTCACCACGAGTTCGAGCCGGGTTGGGTTGAGAAAAATTTAATTTTTTCAAAAGTGGATTGATCTCAAATCGGCTCACTTAACCCATGGGTTAAACGGGTTGAAGTTGGGTTAACCCACATAACCCACCAACATTTTTTTTACAATTTTTAATTCTTTTTTATAATTATTTACTACTCCCAATTATATAGGTTCACAATTTTATATTTTTAAATGTTAGAATATTGCTCAATAATATTTGAATAGTTTGAATGTTTAATTAATTTGATTGTCAAGTTAGATATGTTGATACTTTAATATTTAACTATAATCTTTATAGTAAATTACTCAAGCAATCGTCTTATAAACAAAATTTTCTAAATTAGCATGACACAAATTTGTAGTTTTTTATTTTATTTATATTTTGTTGAATAATATGATAGAAAATGTGTAATATTAGTCATGTTTTCTTGGACTATATAGACACTTTTTTGGAAACAATTAATCATATATTGGTGGTAAGCATGATGAAGACATTGGTTCTTGATTTTACTGTAATTGTCATCTCATGAATAGCTTAAAAAATTATTTAAATATTTGAATACTTAAATATAAATAAATAAATAATGTTTTTATGTGGGTTGGTGAGCCAACCCACTTAACCCACGAATCTGTAGTGGTTGAGCCAAGTTATAAAATTCTTGATTCATTATAAAGTGAGCCGGGTTAGATTCACTCAATTTCAATCCGACTCGTAATAAATCAACCTGTGTAAGTCAGTCGGATTGTCACTTTGAAATGTCTATGGAGACATAATGGCTGTTTTAAAAAGTAAAAAATTATTAGTGCCAACAATATTAATATACCTCTTTGATTTATGAATAAAATAAAATAAATTATATTGATACCTTAAATATATAATTAAATGTTCTATTTTATTATCGAAAAAACTACGTGGAAGAGGTTGATTCTTCACATGGCGATAGTTTTTGGTATACCTCTAACTACGCCTAATTATTTCACCTACCAATTTTAAAAACAGTCATGTATACGTATATTTCTTTCTCCATTTTTATCATATCATTATGTGACAGTATTCATCACATTTATTACTTCTTTCCCCTTTTTTTATCTCTCTTTCCGTATGGAGAGTGTATACCCTTCCAGAAAAAGAATTTTCACGCATCTTATAACATGTGACGAAAGTGAGAAAAACGATATTAAAAATTGAGGTGTGTAGCTAGCAGGCTTATATTCTTACACACTTTTTCACGTCATCTTTTTTCTAAGTATTTTCCCATCGTATCTCTCGGCATCTCTCAATAATAAAAGACGTAGAAAATAAAAATCCCATTATGAAGAAAAAAAATAAAAAAAAAAAGTAGAGAAATTATGTAGTTCTCTGAATGTGGAAGGGGAAAAGCATGGTGAGTTGATTGTGTTAGATAAGGTTCCTCTTAATTGTGCTTAGCCTTTTTGGCCTAACCAACCAATGTTCCATTTTGGCATTACAAGTCCTCGTCTACCATTCCCTCACGAGTCTATGACTAGGCCAGGTGAGGCTCTTAGGCCATGACCATGACCCTCCCTTTTCCAATTATATCACATTCATGGGGTCTATCTGGACCAACCCACAAATCAATTAATTCAAATTATATTCTTTAAATTATTTAATTTTTAAAGAATGTCTCTATCTATCCCCTTGCCATTCCTGAAACAGCCTCCATTATTAATTAATTTTCCTTTCCTACCTCAACACGAAATTGCCTCATTTAAAATATACATATAAATACAACCCAAGCTTCTCAAACACGGTCACACGGAAACTTAGTCCATGTCTTTTATTTATACGGACTTGGTTTTGTCATTTGTGGGTCTCTTCGCCTTTTCTTCTGTGGCCATACACCCATACCTATTCATTCCTCAATTATCAATTTCTTCTCTCTCTCTCTCTCAATGAAAAAACATGACAACCAAAGGAACATCTCTCTCTGAACCCAATACAGAGTGTTGCATGTGTGGGGATCTTGGTTTCTCTGATCAGCTTTTTCAATGCAAAGTCTGCCAATTCAGATCTCAGCACAGGTGGGTTGGGTTGGCTACATAATATATCTTCAACTTCAACAACAACCACAGACACTGTCGTATACTATACTGACACACTTCTTCTATAAAAAGTTTGAATTTTTATTTCATATCTCAACAAAACTAGCCTTATAGATTAAACCCATTTGTATATTTGTATGACGGAATCACGACTCACTGGTTTTTCATCTGGGTATGTGTTTTAATCTGATTGTTTCGAAATGAATCAACACTCGTGTTTCTGTAATTTTGCAGATACTGCAGCAATCTGTACCCCGAGGCAGAGTCTGTCGGAACCTGCAATTGGTGTTTGAGTCAGAGAGAGGACACGAAAGAGAAGTCAACCAATTCTTCGAATTCCTCCTCGTCAATTCGGAACAACGATGGTGAGAGCAGGATCAAGAGAATCAAGAATGGTGGCACCACCAACAACAGCAACAACAACGGTGCTAAAAACATTGGGTCCAAGAAGGGAGTTAAAGGGAGTGGAATCCTTCATCTCCAAATTCAGAAACCCATTAAGAAACCCAAGTCACCGGAGTCATCAAGATCACCGTCAGCATCCACATCACCGCAAAAATCTTCACCGGTTCTGGTTTCAACCCGCAAGAGAATCGTCACCACCGGTGCCTTGGAAGAGAGACTGAGGAGGACCAGGTCAGAAGATATCGCAAATTCGAGTGGTGCCACCAAACAGGTCTTCAGGAATAAGGTCAGAAGGTACAAGCTTTTGGAAGAAGTTTCTAGTTAAAATAAACGAACAAATGATAATAATAATAATAATAATAATAATAATAATAATAACAACAAGGCTTAGATTGGAGAGAGTTATGTAAGAGATGATGAATCAGTATTCAGTACACAACAAAGAAAAAGAAGGTCATGGGTTTTGGTGCCTTTTGCGTTTTTTGCTTCGAAGTTTTGTCCCAATACATGTACAGCACAATGGTGAACTAATGAATGAGCAAAACGTGTTTGTTTTAGAGCTTAGACTCACAGTTGTCATTCCCTTTTTCCATTTTCAGAATATCTGAATTCAGCTCAATGCCGTTTGAAGAAGAGTGTTCTAATTGCATAATTAACTGTGTATTACATATATAAAAGCTGTTAAGAGTTGATAATTTGCTTAGTTTTAGGTTTAGATCTTGGTTGTAGCAGAAAATGAGACACCCTTTTTCCACAGTGCCGCAAAACATGATGCTTAATTAGCGTTTTGTTTTTTCAAATTTGATGTGAATGAGATTAAGGTGATTGAGAGAGATAGAGAAGACTCTTGAGGTTGAAGTCCTTAACCGTTAAGTGAGTGATGATAGTCACGCGTCTTGCATGCTAAAAGTCTATGGATTGGAGAGAGCGTTTCCAAAAGTTTGCTAGAAATTTCTTGGTAACATCGGCACACGCTTTGAAGTGGGGTTTGGTCCTTCACAAAGAATCAATTAACACACAGTACCAGACAAAGCTTGACAATGGGGTCAACTGCACATGGAAATGAGTTTCTTGCATCCATGCACTCATGAATAAGCACCGTTGAACGGATGAACATCCTAGGATACATGTTCATATCTGAAATATATACTTTGAGTTAGATTATAGAGATAAAACATGAATCATTGAATGATTAATCGCACGAATTGTGAAGTTTTTTTTGAGAGGAGACACAAGAAGTTTTCTATTTAGGACAATGATATTTTGACAATTGAATTATTTTATAATCTGAAGTTGTATCTTTTAAGTTCTTAGAAAATTATTTTCCTTATTTATATATCAATATCTTACTATTTTAAAGTAATGTGAAAATTTAACCCTAACATAATCGTGGGAAATCCCTCATCACATATTGTGTGAAGGTTAACACCAATGGCTACAAGAGACCTAAAATCCTGGATAGTGGACAGGGATTTGCTTTCCCAGGAGAATATTTTTCTGCCCTTTGAATATGGTTTTCCAAACGCAAATAGATTCCTAGGAAAATATGGAAAAGATGGTTTGTTTTAAAGCCTAATTACGACGAAAATGATTCATTAGAATAAGTTGACTTGTAAAGTGCATTGTGGAAACTTGATGCCATGCCATACAAGCCAATCACTTTCTGTTAATGCTGGCTAAGGCTAAAATTAGAAAAAGAAAAAACATTTTCCTTGGATGTGATTGATCCAAGTATGATTTACGACTTTCTTTGCGTAATTTTTTTCTTTTTCCTTTTGAAATTGGGACGCAATTGGCTTATAAATATTAACGTCACACAGGTTGTTATATATGAACTTTAATGTGCAATTTGGAGCAATTAAAAATTGGCACGCACGTTGGTTCACATTGCAAGACACAGTTGTTGATGAATAATACATCTTAAAATGGAATTAAAGGACCCTAATTGGAGGAGTGCATGTAACATTATTCTCTGGCGCTGCTCGAGGAGGAATTTTATATAAGGAGAATGTTAGAAAGGCAAAAGGCATACTATTATTGCACACAATTCATTATTGAACTTGTACTACATAGAAGTATTTATAAGGTAATTGTGAACCTTTTTTATTCACGGAATAATGAAACAACTAAGGTTTATTATGCCTTGCTACACCAAAAGCATCGACTCACAAGTTATAACCGGTGCGAGAAGGATAATTTGTCCTCAATACAAACACATTTTGTATGGCACCGGTTTTTTCATTATTTATAATTCAGTTATACAATTGAAACATGTCTAAACGAGGTAAAAAAGAAAGTTTAGGTTTCGGTTCCTAATTGAAGCCTATATTTCAGGATTAGACTTTGGTTGATAAGACAATCAAAGCAGAAAGCGATAGGTAAAAAAAAAATAATAGACTTCAATCAAATGCGAGTAAGAACAAGAGCGAACGTAAGAACAAGAGAGATCAAGACCAACCACTCAAACGCAAACCAATAACCAAGACAACAACAATGTTTTGAAGCCCCAAATGCAATAGATCAAGATCAACACAAATTTGTAATGGTTTGACATCCCAACGCGAAAAGATGACAATGACCACCAAAATGCAATGGCGAGACCAAAACGAGAAGATAAAAAGCGTTAGGAGCAGGAAGAGAAAAACAAAAATAAAAGGAAGAGATAAATGAGAAATGGGAAGGAAGATAATCGATACTGAAGAGAAAAACGAACCTCAATGAAGGTTATAATGGTGGAAAACACGAACTTGTTGTGACGGAAGAGAATAATTCAACAGTACTATTAAAGATGACATTTTACAAGTTGTAAAAGTTCACAAATTTATCCTATGCAAATAAGTATAAATTTCGGTTTGCTTCGGTTAACCTAGAATCAAAGTTTATACTTTGACATTTAGTAAAGCCTTTTAAAAATATGGTGATATTTTTGAAAATATGTGCACAACTATAGGCTTCAAGCTTATAGTTGTACAAATATTTTTTAAATTTCATTGTATTCAGTGGCGGATTATATATGGAGCAGGGAGGGGCCTTGGCCCCCCAAAAATATTTTTGCTTTTTTCTTAATTATGTATATATTTTTTATTTTTTTTAATTATATATATTTTTTATTTTTTTTTAAATTATAAGTAATGTATTTTAAAAATTGATAGAAATTTAAATGGTGTCTTTTTAATTTTTTATAAAGCATAATAAATAATAAAATATAAAATTTAATATAATAAAGAGTAAAAATATTTAGGTTTAATTATTTTTTTGTCTCTGTTTTTGTCAAAAAATATCAAATTTCGACTAAAAAATCATAACCAAATTGAGACTAAATCAACTTGATGACCAACTTACATTTTTGGAAACAAAAATCAAAATAGTAATTAAAACAAATATTTATTAAAATATTTTTTATTTTATTTCTCATTGTCTTTTTAGGTTTTCACAAACTTGTACTCATCTTTCAACCTCATATGTTTTCTTTTGTTTTTGAAGAAAAAAAGAAGTTAGACACAAACTCATTACTTTTGCTCTCATTTATCATTTGTTATCTTCCTTCCTTAAAAAGAAGGTAAGTGTCTTGTCTCACTTGATAATGAACTATTAGTTTAATAGTTATTAATATTATTTTTTATTTCATGAACTTTGTATATTCATTTTTTAATGAATATAGAAGAAAAAATAATGTATTATGTGTTTTTTCAAACCGATTTTGTGACTTGATTATAATATATTTTTCTTTTAATAATTACGACTCTCAATTTCTCATTAGATTATGATAAATTGTTTTTTAATATTAATTTTTTTTTAAAAGTATATTGATGAAGAATAAAATCATAGATTCATCCTTTAAAAGTGATAGAAGAGAAGTTTGTGAAGATGAAAACAAGATAGATTTTACTTCACATATTTTAAAGTATTGTACCAATGATCAAATTGTTCAGTTTGATGAGTTATTTTTTAAAGCATTATACTAATGATCCAATCTAATAATTAAATAGTTATATTATTTTGGCCCCTCCAAATTTTGTAGTCAAGATCTGCCACCGATTGTGTCATTATAGGTTTGGGTTCTTTAAAGGACTGAAGCCTATACTCATACGGTCAGGATATAGGCTTTGGTTATCCTTAAACTATTGTCTATAGTTGTGTATATATTTTTATTTTCAAACGTATCACGCATCATTATAGACTTTGTTTTTTTTACAAGTGAAACATATTAAGCGACATCAAAACGTATTTTTGCATCAGTGATAGTTCCTTGTTGCTTAGGACACGATATTATCTCAACGGACATATAAATATACTTCCTACTTTGATCCACAACACAGTGCATCCATGGAGAGATGTGGTGCTGCTACCTTAAACGAGTTAATTAGTTGGAACTTGGAATGGATCCATGCATGAATGGTTAGTAAAGTCAAAGGAATAATGTTGAAAATTTTCTCGTAATTCACGTTTTCGAGCCTCAATCCAACATTTTGATGATGGAAGTTTAGTATTGGATGTATGAAGAAGCCATTAATACGCATTTCTTGCTAACGTACAAACAAGAATCCGAGGGTTAAAATTTTTGTGCAGCTGTTTATTATAAATGTGTAGTGTACACAAACTCAATCACACGCACATCCCTTTCCTAACTGTCATACCAAAATGAAGCTTTTTCTTTAGTAATTCTCACTTGAACTCTTGTTTTATGTTAACAACAATTTTGTTAATGTTTGATTTCAAATACAGGAGGCACTTTCTTCTGGCGTAACATAGCAAACCAATACAAATATTGCATGTTTCTATAACACGTAATATATACTTGTCTTGCCTTTATTGGAGGATTTAAAATAAGCATTTCACTTCTAAGAACTTTATTTTCCAATTTATGACAACATGGTGTTAGTACCAAATATTTATATTTATTTGTTAATAAAATAAAGACCTTGTTTAACTATTTTTTTAGTGGGTTTCTAGTTCTAGCAAAAATTTCAAACTCAAACCTTTACTTAAGACATTTGAACTCTTAAAACTACGTTTGTAATTTCTCTTCCTTTGGTAGTGTCTTTAATTTTTATACTCTTAAAATTTGATCTCAATACCGTAGTGAAATTAAGAAAAACTCCAATACATCTTTGATTTTTTTTTTCATTTGAATCTTTGAAATTAATCTCATATATATCTATCTATATCTATATATATATATATATATATATATATATATATATAAAAAAATAATTCTTTAAGAAAATATAATTAATCACTTTCAATATAGCTTCTTTCTGAACCACACGCTCAATTATTTGAAAAGATTTCTATCAGCAGCAGCACATGGTTTAGTTTTATATTTGGAAGAAGCTAAAAATATATCATTTAAAGAAAAACAAAATCGAAGTCCAAGTTAGGCCGAATTCAGAATTTCAGAAAGGCCCAAAATTAACAAAACGCATCCATATCCTAATTAGAACCAACATGAGGTACATCACGATGGCACACGAAAAACTATGCCGTTTCCAATTTGACTATGTTTTAAATGGTCAAAACTTTTGCTCGATTCTACATAACGGGGATATTAATTGATTTTCACTTGATTTAAAAGAGAATATGTTCTTAAAAAATTAAATCAAATATTTAATTTTTAAAATTGAAATTACATAAATTAAATTTATCATATATTTTTAATTCGTGGTTTTACATATAAACTCTAACATAGGTACAAGTTTTAATAGAATACTATTAATTTTTTTTTAAAATATTTGTTATTAAAAATAGGCTTACCTATATATTTATGAACTAATTCGATTTTAGTTTATTTAGACAAAATAGATGGATATGTTCACACTAATTCAATATTCAATCTTTAGGAGTAGTATTTCAAATAATACATACTTGGCTTAATTACTCGGATCATTTTGTTTCCAAAATTTTAAAATGGTACCCACTTTTAAGATTGTCTCAATTTAGTACCAAAATTCGTAATGTGCATCAATGTAGTACTTCCGTTAAGGTTTTGCAAACTCCGTAAAGTACCTTGTCACGTGTCATCCTCTGATTTTTTTTTATTTTTTTATTTTTTTTAACTTTTTGATTTTCTTAAAAAAAAATTTCTTAAAAAATTGCCACATGTCAAATCCTTAATGTGACACGTGGCATTGTCAATGACACGTGGCAAGTACCACTACGTGGCAAGGTACTTGTCAAGTGTCATTGTCTTGATTTCAATTTAGTCTCTACATGTGTCTATTTGTTTTTCAATTTAGTCTCTACATGTGTCTATTTGTTTCAATTTAGTACCTTTTATTTGTTTCAATTTAGTTTCTGTTATATTTGTTTGAATTTTGTTTAAATATTTTAAAAATAGAAAAATATTGTATCTCTTTTAAGACAAAATTTATTATTTATATAAATGTTATATTGATATTTGTTACTAAAAATGACTTATAAAATTAAGTATCGAAATTTATATTAAAATTAATGGTAAAAATCATGAATAACATATTTATATTTTGTTACATTAATATTTGTTATACTCATGAATAACAAAGTTTTGGTAAATTTGTTATTCATGACTTTTACTATTAACTTTAATATAAATTTTAATACTTAATTTTACAAGTCATTTTTAATAACAAATATAAATATAACATTTATATAAATAATAAATTTAGTCTTAAGGGAGACACAATATTTCTCTATTTTGTAAAAAATATTCGGACAAAATTGAAATAAATAGAGCGGGTACTAAATTGAAACAATTAAACATATATGGGTACTAAATTAAAATAAGTAGACATATATGAGAACTAAGTTGAAATCAAGACAATGACACTTGGCAGATACCTTGCCACGTGTCACTGACAATGCCACGTGTCACATAAAGAATTTGACACGTGACAATTTTTTTTATAAAAAAATTCAAAAAAAAAAAAAAAAACCAGAGGCTGACACGTGACAAGGTACTTAACGGCGTTCGCAAAAACTTAACGGAGGGTACTACATTGATGCACATTACGAATTTGGGTACAAAATTGAGACAAACTTAAAAGTGGATACCATTTTGAAATTTGGAACCAAACTGGGTATGATCCGAGTAATTAAGTCTACATACTTTTAGTTAAAAGTTACTACATTTCAAACAATACCCAATTTTAGTTAGAGATTCTTATGTTTCAAACAATATTCACTTATTTAGCGAGAAGTGACTGTGTTTTAAACAATACTTAGTATTAGAAATCAATGTATTTTTAGTAAGACTTTGTTGTTTAACCAAGAGTGTTAAAGTCTAAAGAATACTCATATTCTATCTTGCCATGATAGCCTAGAGAAACTTGCACTACAAAAAAAGTGAACATTTGTGACGATTAAAATTACAAGTTTTAGCGGTTAAAAACCGCCACAAATGAAATTTTTAACGGTTTAAAAAATTGTCAGAATTACGCATGTCAAAAACAGTTTTTGACAAAAAAAAAATAACCGTCGGTATTGCTATCAAAAAAGAAAAAAGAAATTTCTAGTAGTTAAAGACTGCTACAAAATTTACTTTTAATTTATGCTATTTTATTATATTTTGACGGTTAAAAACCACCATAAAATATATCATATTTTGACGGTCAAACCCTGCTACAAAATATATCATATTTTGACGGTTAAAAACTGCCACAAAATATAACGTATTTTGACAGTTAAAAACTATCACAAAATATATCTTATTTATACGGCTAAAAACCACTACAAAATATATCATATTTTGACAATTAAAAACCATAAATTGTTTTTAAAATATTTTTAAAAATTTTGATATTCTAAAAGTATTTGGTAATTGTTTTTCATTCATATGTTAACCAATATTTCATTTATCTATTTTATTTAAAAAAATTATTTACTCATTTATTACATAAAATACTATTCTCTACTTACTTATTTATTAAATTATTAAATACATGTGAAAGAATTTCCACATGGATAGGGTTAATGAAAGAAGCTTGGACAACATGCTCTTTACAAATATTTACCTGCCTAATCAAAATTATGTTCTCTTTTCTCCACAAAATGTGATCAAGATTTTTCATTAACTCTACCATTAACTACACCAAACAACACTACAAAATCCCATATACCTGTAGCCAGTAAGCAAGGAAATAGTATGTTGCAAAGCAAATTACAAATTATAAAGTGCAGAGTGAAGGATTGAAAAAATCCTAACATATGTAAGAGATATGTCAAATTAATCTAACTAAGTCTTGGAATATCATAACATATAGTTCAAACTTCATGAAAATTACTATCAAGTGATGATCCTCTACGCGATGTTGGCACTTCTTTGACACTCTCTTCATCCTGTGAAATTAAAATTTAAAATCATATCATGCTAGCATATTTAAAAAGAATACACAAGATATTAAATTATACACAAACTATAAAGCACTTACAATTACATTAGTCTCATTATCAAACATGACTCCCAACTCATGAGGAATATGCCCTTCCTTCATTTGGATGTATGCAAGCATGAAACTTTTTAATGTCTTTAAATTTTCTTCAAAAGTTGCTAACTTTTCCCTCAGACTAATAACTTCCTCTTTCAATTGAGAACTTTCAGCTGAACCAAAATTTGAGAAATTGTGCCTTGCATTACTAAATCTAGTCGTGGATTGAAATGCAACACTATGAAGACCTCCTAGTCCTAAGCAACGTACATGATCCTTTCCCAACACTTTACTAACACAATCATCAACTGAGATTTCATTAGAATTATCACTTTGACTCATTTCTTATGTCATTTTCTCCTGTAAATATAGTACACATGAATATTGATTTCTTTTGCATTTCATTCGCAAACTATAATAAAAGACAACTGCCATTATAATCCAACATACTCATTAGATCTTGAAAGAATTGTTTAAAATGAATACTTTTCGTGCAATAAGTTCTTCCAACATTAATCATTTTAGAACTTGTTTAAAGATTCAGTAAATAATTGTATAAACCTGCTTGTGATCTAACCATTGAATATTTTATCAAAAAAAGAGGTTTGTTGCATTCAAATTTATCTAATTCTCAATCATAGAATACAGTTGAAAAATTAGAATATTGTAGTAGTATATAAAAATCAAAGTGAAAATATACTGCAAAATTATACGAATTTATAAATACTTTAACTAAACTTACTGCAATAGACTTTGCCTCTTCATTGACATAAGATCCATTTCTTTTCTTATAAGTCTCAATATACAATGTAAGAGCAACTGGAGATGGCGCCCAACCAAGTGGCTCGACAGTAGATGACTGTTCCAGACTCCAGATCACAGAAGAAACCCTATAGCAGACCACCGACTTCTTCCAGGAAGCTACAGTGCTATAACTGTGGCGGGGAACATCTCAGGAGAGACTGTCCTAAACCCTCTGGCAGTTCAGGGGGAGCAGTAGCACTGGTAAGTGCTACGTTTGTGATCAAACTGGCCATTTTGCACGCTAGTGTCCTAATAAGAAACCAGCTGGAGCTGTGCTAGCTAAGAAACTAGTGGGAGATCGGCCCAGAGCACCAGGGCGTGTCTTTGCCTTGACGACCACTGAGGCAACACAGTCAGGTAACCTAGTGCAACATAGTCAGGTAACCTGGTGCAACTTTCGTGTTTGTTGTTTAATCATGAGGAAATCTTACCCTCACCTTTGTTTTCCTGGTATGTTCTCTTTTTCGAGGACGAAAAATTTTAAGGTGGGGGGAATGTAAGACCCGCGAAATTTAATTAATTAATAAATGCGGGTAGGAAGAATATTTATGGTAGTTAATTCTGATTTGTATGACATGGAAAAGTACTAGCTCAAGTGGTCGAGAGTACTTTAATTGTGTGAGAGGACTTGGATTTGAGTCTTATGTATGCTAATTGTGTGTATTTATTTGTTATTGTTTTAAATATATGTTAATCATGTAGTGGAATAATATAATACTTGAATTATATTAGTTAATAAGAAACATGAATTGGCTTGGTGGTTTAGCATTGATTTGGTATTGGCAAGGGGGGTGGGTTCAAACCTTGGAGAACTCAAATTAAACTTTATTTTTGCCAAACTTAGTTTTGGCTTGAATGTGAAGAGTTGAAGGAAAACCTAGATGCATGGGGTTGGCTGAAAAATGAACCATAAAGGAGTAATGAATGATAATAAACATTACCATTAAAACTTAAATTCGTTTTTGGTAATTACCTAGTCCTAAGGCACCTTTAAAAGGCAAAAATTAGGTTAGGAGAAGGGTTTTGCAAG
>Ga0214544_1000756_pt1 | contig 62331 bp, 35 predicted proteins | sample CNSS3metaG_FD_160074 | JGI IMG/M metagenome (GOLD analysis project Ga0214544, IMG submission 160074) | Root nodule microbial communities from cowpea collected in UCLA plant growth center, Los Angeles, California, USA - CNSS3 | ecosystem: Host-associated > Plants > Roots > Nodule | place: USA... | reverse complement strand
AGTATCATGATTCCGTTGGTGTGATTTTTAAATTTTTTTTATAAAAAATATTTAATTGATATATGGAACAATAAAAAAATGGGTATGGGTATGAGTATAAGAAAATACCCGTTACCCGGTGGGGATGAGGATGGGTCAAAAGTTGTATACCCGTTGGGTTTGGAGATGGGGATGTGGATGAATTTTTATTATGGGGATGAGGATGGGATCATGATACCCGTACTCGCCCCGCCCTGTTGCCATCCCTAGGACCAATAGATGATATAGTATGTGTGGTCTTCCTTCCAATTGTGAACAGTTAAAATTTTTCTCATTATTTTCTCTCCCGACAGAAAAAGAGTAAGGAATAGAAATATTGTTCTTTCTTTCAGATGGTAGACGTTTATGTATCATGTGTCAGTTACTATTTTATAGAAATCAATATTTTTTATTTGTTTCTGGGTTAAATTACTCTTTTGATTTTTTTATTTATCATGAAATTTTAGTTTGGTTTTCAAGTTTTTCGTTGTCTCAATTTGGTATGAAATTTTAGTTTGGTTTTCAAGTTTTTCGTTGTCTCAATTTAGTTTTCATTTTTTTGAAAATGACTCAATTTAGTCCTCACTACTAACTTTGATCAGACGATGTTAAAGTCAATGTCACGTGTCAATTTTTCTGGTTCTTTGAATTTTTTAATTTTCTTTGAATTTTTTTAATTTTTTACACGTGTCACTTCACAGTGTCACGTGTCAAAATGACTCAATTTGGTCTCTATATTTGTTTTTAGTTTCAATTTAGTCCCAATTATTTGTAAAATTGAAGCAATATTATCCCCTCCTTCACACCCAATTTAATCTTTGTATGCAACTTATGATGATATTTTTAATAAAATTGACGTTTTTATTAAATATTTGTAGAAATATTTTTAAATAAGTTTCTTTTTTTAGTTTTATTATTAAACAAAGTTAAACATCAAACTTAATTTCAAAAATTAACAATTTTGTTATCATATATAAAGGCATCAAGTGTATCATATTATACAAACTTAGTGAAGATTAAAAATCAAATAACTTGTCACACATAAGTTTAGGAACTAAATTTCAAGTTCAAAACAAAACCAAAGTCTAATGTTTTGTATAGAATTTAAAGTTAATTTAAAATATTTATATAAATGTTTAATAAAAATGTTAATTTTAGTAAGAATATCACCATAAAATTTATAAAAAAGTAAATTTAGTGTCAATTTAAGGAAGGACAATATTACTTCATTTTTTTACAAAAATTGGGATTAAATTGAAACTAAAAACAAATATCGGAACCAAATTGAGTCACTTTGACACGTAACACAACTATGAAGTGACTAAGATAAAAAATTCAAAAAATTTAAAAAAAAAATTCAAAAACAATTAAAAATATTTCAAAAAAACCAGAAATTGACACGCGTTGACTTTAAAACCGTCTGGTCAAAGTTAACCGCGATGACCAAATTGAGTCATTTTTAAGAAAATGAAAATCAAATTGAGACAACGAAAAATTTGAGGACCAAACTGAAATTTCATGACAAATGGAGGGATCAAAAGAGTAATTTAACCTTGTTTCTTTTATCATATTAGAATACCGTGAATATCTACACAATCAATATTTTCATGACAAATATATATTCTTAACTATATCTAATAAAATATAATATTATTAATATATATATATATATATATATATAATCCAAATTGTTATCAGTATTATCTTATTATAGTAGATATGTTATGCCCAATATTTTTCTTTTATATAAATATCTGTCGTAAACCCGAATTTGTGCGAAATAAGTTAAGACATCTAGGGAAGCAGTTATGTTTTGGTAACACAAGAGATACCAAGATGAGTAATAGAGTTTTCTTTTTTTCTTTCATTTTTTCTGTTCCAAAAGAAGCGTGTATAATTTGATTAGCTTAGTTTCTTTAAACTTGACATTTTAGATAAAGATTAAGATTGATTTATAAAATATGAATGAGAACAAACTTTGTTTTACAACTTAATATTTACTTTTTCCGGGAGATTGAAATCAAATAATCATATGACCTCAATTGATATCATGATATAAATGAAAAAACATAAATTTTTTCAATGTTTAATAAAATAAAACTTTTTTATAAAAGCTTAATTAAAAATATTGAAAAAAATTAAACAAAAACATATAAAATAATATCAATCATATCACCTAACATTAATTCAAGTAATAAATATAAAAATGTCATTCACTCAATTAAATAAATATTTTTAATAAAAAATTAATTAAAAATATCTAAATTAATAAAAAAAAATATAACTTAAATAAACTTAAAAGGAGAGGATATTAAAAGTTTTTATTTTTATTTTTTAAATGGATAGAAGCTAAATGTTGTATATTTTATGTGATCGTTGATTTTATGTTGTCGCGTTCCGCATGTTACTATTATGGGCTGCACCAGATCAGAATAAGCAAAGGGTCCCACCATGACGATAGGTAGACTTTTCTGATGGAACCAAGTTGTTTGCACATATTCACAAATATTTCTTTAAATAATTTGATGATTATATATTTAAAAAAAAAGATAAGAATGTTATTACATCACAAACTATCATCTTAATTAGGTTAGCACCACAACTTATATTAATACATGCAGTTTTCATACTGTTATTTATAAAAGAAAAGAAAATATAAATGTGGGGAGTGAAACCAAACATAGATAGAAAACCTAAAATGTGGATAAATTTAGAATCTTGTAACTTCGTTACCAAATTATTCATCTTTTAGGTCTATTTTTATTTTAAAACCTTTTTGAACCTAGTTCAGTTCGAAGGCACTTATTTTCAAAATTTTTTTAGTTGCTTCATATCCAATTATGCTTTTTCTTCACTTAACGACATATTACTTTCTTCTTTTTTTCTTATCTAGAACAAGAAGCTTTGCTAGGGCTTAAGCCACTTCTTTCTCATAGCATATTCAAAGTTTTCCCTCTGTATAAGTAGAACTTAAATCCACGTCTCTTTCTTTTTTTGTTGTTGTTTGGAAGCTTTTGTTCCACGTAAATCTTTTCATGGTCTTAGTCTCTAGTTTTTGTTTTCAACTCTTTAAATTGTTCCTGGTAAGCTTAAGTCAGCTTTCAGTTTTGAGGTAAGGCGAGCTAGATTTATTTGCATTTTTATGTATATTCGTGTTTCAGTTTCGTTTCATGATTGAGATGCATATGAATGTATGTGTTGTATGGAAATAAATTGGATGTTGCTTGGTATTGTTTGAATATGGCTTGCATGCGTGAACAGTGGAGAAATCTGGTATTCTCGCTCAGGCAAGAACGCCTAGCTTAAGCAAAAACACTCTGTCTCTTGAGCGAAGACTTCTAGCTTGAGTGAGATGGGTGCAAAGATGTGTTTTATTAATTACTCTCTGTTATTATTGGTTGTTTTACTCCTTAAAAGTATGATAAATGATGTTGAGCATGTATCGTGTGATATTTAGAACTGTATTTCATATGAATGGTATGAGGTTATGATACTTTGAGATAACATGAGGTTTTGGTGTAGGAACATGGATATGACATGAGCTAGATGTAATTCTATGAGTCTCTTGGAGAGATTTCATGGAGGTGTTGTGGTGTATATAATTAGATAAGGATTCAAGCAAGGTTGCATCTTGAAACTCTAAATAATCGGTCAGTCTCACATAAAGCAGACTGATTCAAGTGGTGAGAGTAGTATGAGGTCCTAGTCTTTGGCAGGATAATGATTCTAGATAGTCATGGACTAACCTTGAACGTGGTTGGGTGAAACTATATTGACAATGACTTTGCAGAGTAGTAGAGGTCACCACAAGGACAAACATACAATGAATCCGATTTCTTTATACATATCCAGATAATTGAGTTATAGGGTCTCTTTGTTGCTATCACATGCTTTGGATACTTACTGAATTACTTGTTTGAAATCTATTTAATAAATTTCTTGCTCAATTATATGTTAAAAATTTGTTTTATCTAGTTCACCCAGTCTCTATTTCCTTTTTTATAATAATAACCAAATAATTGGTGTGGACAGTGAAAATTCCTAATAATCACCATGAGGATAGAGATATATTATAATTAATTTTTATACTTTTTATCTTGTTCTCTCCTTATTATAATTATTGAATATATTATTTATTAAAATTAATCTATTAAATAATACGTGACATAAAAAAAAACATGCATGAAGAATGTATAACATTATCTAATTAAAAATTATCAACGTAAAAGAAGTTTCTTGATTTCTAAAATAACTATTAAGATTAAAATCTCTGTCACACTGGCTTGGGAATAGAGAAAAAATGATTTTATTTTGAGCATTGTGCTAGATTATGGCAGAATACGTAAAGTCGGTGAAAAAATATGTTCATTTATGATGAAAGGTACCTTACCAACATTATTTCTACTTTCTGGATCATAGTACCATCGTTATCAAGAAAACAATGTGCATTTATTCAAATCTTTAAATCTGTTATTATTTAATTATAAATTGCAGATTTATTATTAATTGTTTTGGAGAATAAATGGTTGCATTCAAACAGCTTCTCTTTTCAAACAAAGATCCAGGTTCTGGTTTTGTTGTCGTGTTGTGCATTCACGATTACGGGCTACAACAAAATCCAACCAAATAGTCCCTCCATGGAAATGGGAGCACTTTCACAGGAAAACCCACTGGTAGAGTTTCACACGTCGTTCCTTGCATTGCATGATCCAATCAATACCAATTTTTAAGAGTTTCGTCATTATTCACAAAATCTCTTATATGGCCGACACAGAATTTGAAAACAACCTATGCATAAGAAACTATTTTCATATTATAATATTCAATTGGGCTTAAATCCATGTATTAATATAATATCATAGTCTCATAAATTCATTCAGAAGGGAAAATAATTACCATATTATTCCCATTGGACATTCATCCTCTTTTGATAAGCCAATGGACTTTAATTTAGTGGACAACAATTGACCTACTATTTTACACAGTTAATTTTAGTTTAAATTCATATTTCAAACATCAAGGACTTATTCATAAGAAATTTGTCCATAAACATTTAAGAACAAATTATTAAATTAATTTTCTTATACGCTAAATTAATTTATTTATGAGTAAACAACTATATTCTGAAGAAGCCAATAAAAGACAGATTTTTTCATACGGAGATTCAGGCATTTTAAATTTAATTTATGTATAACTTAATGTTATTATTTTTATCCTACTGAGATGCTCATGAACAAATCTCTCCAAACAGACATCAAAGTCCAATAGTTTATTTTTCATCGACAAAAATTAAAAAAAAATGTAAATCTTTTTGATACAAGTGTGGTAGATTTTTAGATTTTCTAATGCACTACACATATATACCTTCTCCAAAAGATGTATTCACATTTTTAAACGTCTTCTAACAAACACTGGCGGGTGTTTGAAGGATTGTAAGGGGTTGTAAGGCGGAAGCGTGGTGGTTGTAGAGGTATCAGTCTCTGGGTTCGCGAGCTTGTGGAGGAAGAGAACCCAGGATTCTAATTTTTGAAAAAGGAAGAGTGGGTTGGGTTGGGTTTAATCTTTCCATACCTCCTACTTATTTTATGCTAGTTGTTTATATTTTCACCCCTCATTTTACTCTTTGTAGTTTTGTTTTAGTTGTTTAGGTTGTTTGTGTGAGACTTTGTTTTCTGCATTTTTTTTTTAATTTATACATGTAGCATACTATTTGTGTGAATGAAAATACGTAACAATGAGGTTAGTCCTTTTTAGATAGGAGTATGATTTAAGTAAACTAGTAAGCTGATTTTAACTTGAATATGGAATTAAGATGTGTTTGAATATATGAGAATGAAGTGAATAAAAATCTAGTTTTGACAATTGTATATACTTTATGTTAAATTTATTTTACACATCAACTGTTTTATAAAATACAAACAAAGTTTATTTGTGTTTTTACACTAGTGCAAAAAAGCCTTTTTATACCGGTTAAAAAAAATTTTTTTATACCGGTTCCGAAATCGGTATATATCTAAATAGTATAGAAAGTTTTAACTATCTATACTGCTTCCACGAAAGGTATTAAAAAATCTTTTTTTTATACCATTTCTAAAACTGCTATAGAAAGTCCACTTGGGGAGGGAAAGTTTTGTAATAAAAAAGAAAGTTTTGTAATAAAAAAGTTATTTACTATATCAGTTATAATTCCAACCGATATAAAAAGTTCACCTTTTATATCGATTGTAATCTTAACTGGTATAAAAAGTGCTTTTTTATTTTTTATTTGAAAAATTTGTTTATGTTTCATACTACATCCAAAACCTATATAAATTACCCAAAACATCAAGGCAACAAATTTCATTCAATATAATATTTACATCAAATACAATGTAATGTTTGTATGAAATGTAATGCAACTTCATTCCGAATGATTATACACTTAAGATTCACATGAAAACTCATAAAATACTTAACATCATCTTCTATAAACACTTATAAGAAATGAAACACACCGCTCACGAACTTCCTTCGAGACTCTTTGCTCCATTGGTTTTCCATAGTTTATTTATTCCTATTCCAAAAATAACATTGATTTCAAGAAATATAATTATAATAAAGAGATGTGTCATTGAAAATAATTGCCTAAATAGTTGACTGCAACACTAATTACAACATAAACACTAATAATTCTGACCTAGTGAAATCTTAGTTTGCTTCTTATTCCTTCAAATATACACTTTCCAAGGTCTATCTATCAAAAACAAATCTCTACTTTTATAGAAATGAACACAAACCTGAGTGAACCTCTACTTTCATGGTTTGTTGTAATTCCATCTACATATTCATGCAACCCTTTATTTTTTCGTCAGCTTAGACATCTCGTGATAGAGTTGCTCCATGTGCCCTCTCAAATCATATATTAGTTCCATTTCCTGCATGCAGAGCAATTTTTGCATTTAACAAGAGATTTAGGAGTTCCATTTATCAAGATTATATATACCAAATGCAAACTCACCATTGAATGATGATTAGTGGATGAAGATGCAGATTGCTGACTGTCCTAATAGAAAGACTAAGATTAATAAGGTTGTCGGGATGGAAAAATAACTCACATGTAGTAATACATGTTAGTGGTTAACGTAATTGGTTCATGCCATGTGTTAGATGAACACATTTGTTCTTCTATTGTCCTATTCCATTTGAGTTTGATACGTCAAAGTACAAGATGAGAATCTACAACTCAAAGGAAAATGTTGACATTGACAGCAAATGATCTCCACCATACAATAGAGAGTTTGAATTCCAAATGAGTGAGAAAGAGTCATCAACTTCTCCAGCAGATGATCTCTTCTACAAGGGAAAACTCCTTCCTCTTCACCTTCCCTCTCAATCTGCATGCACCATTTGAAAATCAAAACCTAAGGCCCCACTAAACTGTTACTCTATAAGTGTATGCAACTCAAAAATTGAGGCTATCAGTCCTACTTCTTTCAACCACAAACATATCTTAAACGTAGTACATTGTGTTCTTATGGTTTTATCCTCCAACTAAAATTATAATCTTACCTTAATTAATAACTAACATCCACCTTTATTGCACATTAGATTCAACAACTATGTTTTGTTTTTTAACAATTGCTCTGGTGCTTCTGGTAAAGTTCTCTAATTAGAATTGAAGTTTCAAACATCCTTAGTAATCAAACTAACTTCCGCCCCCTTCTTTCCACCCTTATTCCACCCATTTCATATAGAAAATCACCAAACTTTAACAATCGTGCATACATTAAAAACACTACAATAAAAAAGTTAATTTGCGAGGGAAATTAGCGAGAAAAAAGATTCTCACTAATTTCTCGCTATTTAGCGAGGGATTAGCGACAAAAATAATCTGTAGCTAATTTGTGAGAGAATTTATTTTCGACTAATTTCTCACTATTTAGCGAGGGATCAGCAACAAAAAAAGTTTTATAGCTAATTTGTGAGGGAAATTAGCGAGAAAATTTATTTCTCACTATTTAGAGAGGGATCAACGACCAAAAAAGTTTCGTATCTAATTTGTGAGGGAAATTAGCGAGGAAATTTATTCCTCACTATTTAGCGAGGGATCGACGACAAAAATGATCTGTAACTAATTTGCGAGGGAAATTAGCGAGAAAATTTATTCCTCACTATTTAGAGAAGGATCAATGACAAAAAAAAAATTGTAACTAATTTTCGAGAGAAATTAGCGTGAAAAATTATTCATCACTATTTAGCATGAGATCAATAAAAAAGAATCCGTAATTAATTTGAAGTTGATTAGTTATATTTGGAGAGAGGTAAATCATTCTATTAACAAAAACTATTTGTAAATTTTATTATAAAATATTTTTCATAAAAAATATTCATGAAAGTTTTTAAAATTAATTTTAACAAGAAATCTCTACAAATTTTATAAAATGTTATTTGTAAATAATTAATGTTATTTCACGTCAATTTTGTTGCAGATTTTCTTACAATAAATATCTACAGAAAATACTTGTAGTTTTTATTATAACATATTCATGAAATTGTTTTAGAATTATTTTTTTATTGTGAACTATTTTTCATAAAAAAATATCTATAAAGTGTCGGAAATTGTTTTTTTTTTAAATTACAAATTCTTTTTCAAAAATATATCAGTAGAAAATTAATATTAATACATACAAATTTTATAATATTAATAATATTAATTAATTTTTATTATATATTATTAGGAAATATAACATTTTAAAAAATTGTCTATAAGTACTATTTGCAAATTTTATTATAGAATATGTTTCTTAAAAATTTAATGCCTAAATTTTATTATAGAAATTTGCAAATTTCTACGCTGTAGATTACATATAATTAAAAGAATTAAATAAATTCCTAAATTTTTATGGTTCACTTCTTCGTGAGACTGAATGGAAGAAAAAAAAAACTTCCCACCCTTAGAGTGACGTCCCCTCACACTTAACGTCACCGTCACCTTCCATCATCGCCTGGGTTCAACTTTCTCTCCTTGCTCGATCCTCGCATGAGTTCCATTGTCACCGTCATTCAATCCTCTTCACGGTTCATGCCTCCCTGGTGCTTTTAAGTTTCAACACCATCATCTCACTGCCGTCGCTTCACTATTCAGTCCATGAACTTGATAAATCTATCATTCATCTATCTCATTCTGCTACACATTTTCCATCTATCACCAAAAGTTCTTGAATGGAGAACAAAGGTTAGGATCTTGTATTCTCTCACCTACGATTTAGGGTTTATGCTTTGTGGTTAATTTGTTTGAATTTGATTTTGTTACTTTTCGTCTTGTGTCTATAATTTAGGGTTTATGTTTTGTGGGTTAGTTAAGAGTGAAGAGTGAAAGATGGATCACACTGTAGATGCTCAACGCACAGACTTGATGACCATCACCCATTTCGTGCTGAAAGTGGAGCCTTGAAGGTATTGAATATATTCTGATATAACGACCCTTCTATTTCCTTATGTTGGTATTTGTGGTTATTTCCCTGCTTTTCAGTCTTCGTTTTCGGTTCTTTTCTGATTATTTTTTCGTGTAATTCAGGATACCCAATTATAGAATTGTACGAAGGAGTTTTCATAGATAGGGTTTCCATGGATGTGTAGGAAAAGAAGAAAGCACTTATAAGAGGAATGATTTTCAGATATCCGTGAGTGTGTTCTCTTGTTTTCCTTTTTTATTTATCCTTTTTTGTTAGCCATGCATGCTTCTTAATTCTTACCCTGCAAGCTTCTTAAGACCATTAGATAAAACTTGCATGTGCCAAATCACAGTGAACTGATAAATTTTTCATTTCTGGTTGAGGGCCTGGATGCTCATCTGTAGCATACGATGCATCAGAGGAAATTGGGCCATTCCGTGTAAACAAAACTGGATCTTCTCTGTATCTCAACCTAGATGCATGGAACAGAGGTAATGTCCATTGAATCAACTCTTATCATTATTACACTCGGTCACTTTACTACATAGGATTTGTAATTCACATCGATTACAATATACCACATGTTTTTATTAAGATTTCTCAACCTTTCAGAATGACAATATATGATGAAAACACAACTTTGCTTTCTTTTTTTCAAATTGGTTTTCAGAAGCAAATATTCTTTTTCTTGAATCACCTGCTAGGGATTAGTTAGGGATTTGCTACAAACATTTTGCTAGGGATTAGCTAGGGATTTGCTACAACCAGTTTGCTAGGGATTAGCTAGGAATTAGCTAGGGATTAGCTACGAACTAGTTCCCTCGCTATTTAGCTACCTATAATTTAGCTAAGGTTTGGTGTCCACGCTATTTCCTCGCTAATCCTTCGCTAAAACGTTTTGCGAGGGATCAGTGAGGGATTAGCTAGGGATTATTCCCTCGCAAATATGCAAATTTGTTGTAGTGAGAAGCCTAAGAAAAGATGTACTTACATAGCTTGGGAAGATAATGATGAGTCAACAAGTAGCTCATCACAAGATGAAAGTGAAGAAATTAAACATGTGTCTTATGGCTGGATATGAGTCATCCTCATCAAGCCAAGTAAGTTCCCTGACAAGAATGACTATAATCCATTGTTGCATGACTTTGAATAAATAGCTAGCTAGAAAACAGGGTTAATCAACTAGAATCTGAAATAGCCGATTTAAAAGTTGATTTTGAAAATTTGAACATGATTTACAATAATTCAACATGTTGCAATGAAAAACAATTGATTGCAAAACTTGTGAAAACTACACTCTTTTGGAAAACAAAGTGAAATATCTTATAAAAACATGTGCAAAGTTCACAAGAGGAAAAGAAATTTTTTAGGCTATTATTGGCTCTCAAAATTGTGTTTTTGGAAGGGTTGTAATTGGTTATAACTCTTTTAAAGAAAAGAAGGTTAAAAAGTTTGCTAATTTCTTTTCCAAAAATGCATCAAGTGATATATCTTTGACAATTTGCAATTACTGTATGAGAAAAGAGCATGTTTTTAAAGGTTACAAAGATAGAGAATATGATGTACATAAAGGGTTTATGAAATGGATCTTAAAAGGACCAAGAAAGGCTTAACCATGTTGGACCCAACCTATTAAAGGGTACCATGTAATATAAATTTGTTGTGCAGGTCATAAAGAGTGACAAGAAAGACTTGTGGTACCTAGATAGTGGATGTTCAACGCACATGACAGGTGACAAAACCAAATTTGAAAAGTTGGAGTTGAAGGATGAAAGTTTCGTGACTTATGGAGATAACAACAAAGGGAGAATACTTGGAAATGGAATTATAAGCAATGGATCCTCATTCAACATAAAAAGTGTGCTTCTAATTGAAGGGTTGAAGCATAACTTGATAAGTATAAGTCAACATTGTGATAAGGGATTTAAAGTGTTTTTGAACCTAGTCATTGTCTTATCTTTGATACATTTGGTAGAATTGTGTTAATAGGAAAAAGAGTCAACAATATATACTTGTTTGATCTGTATCATGCATCATATAGCCTAAATTGCTTCCTTACAAAAGAGGATGATACTTGGTTTTGGCATAAAAGGCTTTGTCACATAAACATGCAACATTTAAATTGATTAAATAGAAAACAGTTGGTTAAGGTTTACCAAAGTACTTTTGGGCTGATGTAGTCAACACAGGTTGCTATATGTTGAATCATGTGTTGATTAGGCCTATTTTAAAGAAAATATCTTATAAGCTTTTTAAAGGTATAAGGTCTATTTTAACTCACCTAAAAATGTTTGGTTGTAAATGCTTCATTTTAAATAATGGCAAAGAACAACTTGGCAAGTTTGATGCCAAAGCGAATAAAGGTATATTTCCTTGTTATGACACACATAATCATGCATATAGAGTATATAACAAAAGGTTAATGATTGTTCAAGAGTCCATGCATGTAATATTTGACGAAACTAACCGAAAACTGCAAGATCAAGTATATAAGAATGCAGATGATGAAGATATGCTCTTGGAGAAGCAATTTGGAATAGTAAATCAATCAGCTGAAAAGGAAAAATAGTCGACTGAAACATCAAGAAACAACAACCTAACTAAGGAATGCATTGAACCTAAAGGGCTATCAAATGACAACGTCATTGGTGATATTAATTAGAGAGTATCCACTAGATGAAGACTTAATTAATATGAACATGTTGCATTTGTGTCTCAAATTGAACCTAAGAATGTAAATGATGCTTTAAGTGATAATAATTGGGTTATTACAATGCAAGATGAACTAAATCAATTCACAAAAAATGATGTGTGGTATTTAGTTGCTAGAAGTGATAACATGGATATAATTGGTACTAAATGAGTGTTTAGAAATAAAATGGATGAAGATGGTAACATTTTTAGAAACAAAGCTAGGCTAGTTGCTAAAGGGTATAATAAAGAGGAAGGCATTGATTTTGATGAAACATATGCACCTGTAGCTAGGCTAGAAGCTATGAGATTAATATTGGCCTATGCTTGCATGTGTAACTTTAAATTGTCTCAAATGGATGTGAAAAGTGAATTCTTGAATGGTTTCTTAAATGAAGAAGTGTATTTATCAAAAGGCCTTGTGTGGTTTGAAACAAGCACCACGACAATGATATGAGAGGCTAAGCAATTTTCTTTTATCAAAAGGATATGCTAGAGGTGTTGTTGATAAAACACTCTTCATTAGAAAACGTGAAAGTGATGTTATACTAGTTCAATTATATGTTGATGATATAATCTTTGGTTCAACTAATAACTCTATGTGTGAAGATTTTGTTGTAACTATGCAAGGTGAATTTGAAATGTCTATGATGGGTGAGATAACCCACTTTTTAGGGCTTCAAGTCAAGCAACTAAAGTAAGGAACATTTTTGAGCCAATCAAAATACTATTTTGATTTGCTGAAAAAGTTTGAAATGGAGAATTGAAAGAAGTAGCCATTCTAATTGCTACAAATTGTATCATGGATTCAGATGAGGCTAGGTAGCAAGTTGACTCAACCAAATATAGAGAGCTGATTAGTTCTTTGCTCTATCTAATAACAAGTAGGCCAAATATTCAATTTAGTGTATGCTTGTGTGCAAGATTTCAATCCAATCCATAGAAGTCTCATTATAAAGTTGTAAAGAGGATTATCAAGTATGTGAAAGGGATAATCAATGTTGGATTATGGTATCCAAGTGATTCTAGGATAACTTTATTGGTTTTTCATATTCTTTCTATGTAGGATGCAAATTGGATAGAAAACCCACAAGTGAACATGTCACCTACTTGGCTCAAGCTTGATATCATGGAATAGTAAAAAGCAAGCCTATATGGCATTCTCCACAGTTAAGGCTAGGGATGGCAACGAGATGAGATGGAGACGAGTTTCGCTATCCCATACCCATTCCCGTAGAAAAAATTCATCTTTATCCCCATACCCATACTCAAACTCAACGGGTTTCAAACTTTTATCTCATCCCCATTCCCACCGGGTAACGAGTATAATCTCGTAGCCATACCCGTACCCGTTTTCTTACTACTTTAATATTAATTTTAATTAATTTTTATAAATAAAAAATTACGGTAAAGAAAACATAATATTATCAAATATTCAATATTATACTACACCATTTTTCACTTTAGACAACATTCAACTTGTCAACACATATAAAAGTGTTGCCTAAACACGTAAAAGACAACAATTTTATAAGTATAGCTTAAAAACTATTAAAGACCACATTTTTCGCAAATGTGGTTTAAAAATTACTAAATATCACATTTTTCTGTATATGTGATTTTAAAATTATTAAAGAACACATTTTATAAAGTGTTGATTATTTATATCACACTTTTCTAAATGTTGCCTAAGATTAAAAATGAGATATCATATTTACACATAACACTTAATTAACTTAATTAAATAAAACAAAATTATAAGTTCTTTTATACATACTATACATGTTTTCTTAAAAAAATCTTCCCTCCTTTTCACTTTTAGTAACTTCAAAAAATTGCAATTAAAATTTTAGAACTTCGCACGAATCAGTGGAGATTTTAGAACTCCCTTGGATCTTGAAATTTTTTCTTTCTTCGTCTGATTGACATCAACACAACATCAGCGTCTTCTTCTTCTTCTTCCCCGAAAACATTGGCTCCAGCCTTTACTGTTAATCCCGCCACCGGCGTTGATCGCAATTGTCACCACTGCCACCAGACTGGACCCTCGTCGTTGTAATCGTGTAAACCTTAGGAACCATCCTTGCACGTTAGAGCTCGCATCAATAGTTGCTCTACTCAACCACTCCAGCTTGTTGCCATTTTCGGTGAGATGCCTGGTTTTGTGGCAAACTCCAAGTTGCTTGAACTCGGGGTACTTTGCTGGTTCTGTTTGATTAATTGCTATGTGAGATTGATTGAATTATCAAATTTTTGATACGTTTTGTATTTGAGCTGGTGCATTGTTGTTGTGGTTCGTGTTTAGTAGATTAAGTGATTGTAAGTATTTACTCAATTAAGTGATTAAGCGCAACTGCAATCCATTAACGACAAACTCAATAAGAAGCCATCTTATGAGCCTAGGGTTTCCGAGAGGGAGAGGGAGAGGGAGAGGGAGAGGGATAGGGATAGGGATAGGGATAGGACTAAGGAGAGAGGGATAAAGGACATGGATAGGGAAGCACTTCTCTTCACAAATAGTGTAGGTAAGAGAAGGCGGTAAATGATATAGGGAAAGTTAGTGAAGCAAGAAAGGGAAACAATGTTGGGACGAATTCTTCCAACCTAATTGAAGGTTATGATAGTATGGTACGTTCCAATCTACCTAATTGAATATGTTGCTTTCATGTCTAGACACATTTTATAAATTCTCTCTATTATTGGCTAGATTTTGTTTGTCATGATTCATGGACATCTTTGTTGCTATTGTCTACAGTCATTTGCTGAAAGAGTCAAAGCCAAGATGAAGCTTCAGCTCTCTGAAATTGGTAAGCATATAGATCTCGAAGGCATAAATTATCCATACTTAAATACATTTTCACCATATATGTTTTGAAATGAACTATTTTTCTTGACGTATCGAACAATGATGTTAGGTGCACTAATCTTGAATGTTCTGAAAATCTTTCATGTAGTCGACTAGTTTGAGAATGAAGTGATTATGTTCACATTACATGGAAAACTTGGTTTTTGGCACAAATATTGGCCATGCCTCCTCTGGTCTTCTTGTAGTATACGGTTATTTGATGTTAGAAACTACTAGTTAAGGTTGCTACTATCTAGTCATATATATATATGAAAAGAGTTAATTATAACAAACCAAAATTTTAATGTTTCACCTTTGAAGTAACATTGATGTAGTAAATTATTAATTACCTGCAATTCCTTTTTCTTTCTCGATGTAACAACAATTCTGGTTTAAATGGATGAAATTTTTTGTTGGGATGAGTAGTTTAATTTGAAGGGCGTACTGGTAAATTTTGCATTGGTACTAAGATGACTTGATAAAGAAATATTGCTACTCTTCAGGCTTATGTTCAAAAGTTGGAAAGTAGTCATTTAAAGCTGACCGAACTGGATCAAGAGCTTCGGCGAGCTGGGCAGCAGGTAAGGTGCAATTATTCTTTGGAAGTTGATTATGCTCTTCTTTTTAGTGAAAAATGTGCCAACCTATGCTCATATTCAATTTAAACTCAAATATCTAGTTTCTTATCCTTCAGTTGGAGGGAACTTTGGCTTGCTTTTTGTATTGGTTCTGTTTTTCACTGCACCATTTTCAAGATGGAGAAGGATTTAAGGCAACATGGTATAAAGCCAAAGTAATAAGTGTGAAGGATGGTAAAGCTCTACAATTTGCCTGTAGATGATGAAGGTTAGTCTTCTAGAAGAAAATACCTTAATTACTTGACATGTGAGACAAACTACGTGAGTTTCTTTTTCAACTTTTTTACTACTTGGAAGAGCCAGTGGATCTTGATATTTTTCTAATGTCAAACATAGGTTTAATATATAAGTTATCAATTTAGGTTGGAAAATTGAGAAAAATTTGTTTTACATGTGCATGCCCTTTCAAGGAATGGATTTCACTTGAAGGTGAAAAAGAGACAGAGGGAAACTACGGTAAATTATACTTGGTCTCTTACGGATAGGGTTGATGCATGAATTTTACACTTTCTAGTGCTTTAACGGTTTAGTTGTTTGACACTAATAATAGAAGTGATTTAAGGTTTAATAAATTGCCACTAATCAACAAAATTAAAGGAAGCCATTTAGTTCCTATTACCTTTTCAATATAAATGAAACAATAGATTTTTTTTAACAAATAATTCTTTCAACCATTGATAGTTTTTGATATATGTTTGATTGTTGAGACCGTAAAGTTTCTTTATTTTTATTTATTATAGTTAAGATGTGATCAAGACATTTTTCAAAAGAACATGGATTTAATTCAGGGTTGGACCATTAAGACATTGGAACAAGGTTTCCTACCATTTAGTAACTTAAAGGTAGTAATTTAAAGTATGCCTATTCTCTTCAATGATTAATATCTAATTTGAGATTGTAACAATTTTGTTAAAAAGGTTGCCCAGAGATAAGACAACCTGAAAAGTTTATAAGGAAGCATGGAAAAATATTAAATCATATTTAATTGGTCCTGTCTAATCATTTAATATGCAGGGCTGTATTAATGACTTGTAATTTTAGTAGAATATTTTTCTTCTCAATGATTAAGCAAACAACTTCATTGTGTTATTGTTATTGATATATCTTTTTTTAGATAGTTTCATGTCTTCAAAGGGATATAAATGAATAGGTTATAAATTAGTATCTTGAAATGTGATGCTTACAATTAAAATTCAATTTTTTATCTATAATTTTTTTATATTTTTATAATAGATAAATATAATGGGTTTAATTATAAATAAACCAGATGAATGATGAATAAATAATGAGTTTAATTTGATTTATAAAATTGAATTACTATTATTATTATTAAATTATTGTAGTTTGCTTACACCATGTATCGACTGTGTGGGAGCAGGTTATGTTGATCATCGAGGAGCAACTTTAGCAGCTTTGGTTACAAGTGGAGAAAGTTATTCATATACAAGGACTCAACATCATTTCTTTTAATTATTTATTGTAAAAGATCATGTTAGGATCATCAATATTTTAATTTTAATAACTTTATATGTAGTATAAATAATCATATGTTGTATTACATTATTAAAATTGTATTTGAAAATCTATGTTTGAAAATTGTGATTATTAAGCATGTTTTGTTATGTGAATAGGGAAACATTTAATTATGAAAGTAAAAAAAAAAGTGTTGGTTGCATTAGTGTATAATTAATGTGACGTAAATCAATAAGAGATAAAATAATATAAGAAATTTCTAAATGCATAATTGTAATTTTAAAAGTATTGATCTAAATGAATATTTATATTCTAAACCAATTTAAAAATTTCACTAAAAATGTTATAATATCTAATATTTAATTTTTGGTCATATTAGAAAAGTGTTATATGAAAGTTAGGTAACATTTAAAAAATTGTTGTTTATATAATAAGCAACATTTAAGATGTGTTGTTTATAAATAATGAGCAACATTTTGAAATGTGTTGTCTATAAATAATAAGTAACATTTAAATAGTGTTGTCTATATACAATAAGCAACATTCAAAATATGTGGCTTATTTTAACCCTATAAGGCAACATTTTTATAAATTGTGTGGCCTTTAGTACAAAAACTGTTGCCTATAACCTAAGTCCACATGCGTATCCTCCACACCTAGAAAATTGTTGCCAAAGTGTTGCCTAAAGTTTAGGCCACACTTTTTTAACTTCAGACCACACTTTTTAGATGTTGTCTAAAGAGAAAAATGGTGTAGAGGAGAATAGTTATTTCTTCAATATCAAATACTTTGAAATAAATTATAATTGTTTACATTTTAAATTAGAATACCAAATAAAATTTCATGAGAACCAAAACATTTATTAAATGTGCAAACATTAATGGAACCTAGTTGATAAAATTTAAAAATATTTTTAAAAAAATATAAAAGGAAAACAAATATTCAAATTAAAATATATTTTAAATATTTGTTTACTTCAATTTTTAAAATTCTAATGAATCTCTTTTTTATACATTAATAAAATTTATACTACATCACTTGGTCAAAATGATGTAAAGAACAAATAATAAGCATAACAATACAATTTTAACATAGATATTGTATCTTTTGAACTCCAATATATGTTGGATGGTGATAAAAAAATATTCATGGCAATTACATTAAATTTTTATATTGTAGTAAATAAAAATTATTTATAAATTATAGTGAAAAAGTTATAGTATGATTGATAATGAGTTAGAAAATAAAAAATGATTAGATAAAATATATCGAAATAGTATTCTACACGATGAAAATAAACAACAAATAAAAATATTAAAAAGTTAATAAATGTTTAGACACAATTTGAGAGACTATTGAAAGAAATCGCACAAAGAAGAACAAATGTATAATTAAGGGTATGATAAGATGAAAAATGTCTTAGAGATATAAGAAAACTTTTCAAATATCAATATATATACTCAAATGTTGAGAAATAACAAAAAATATTTTAGCGAAACAAAATAGTTCTTCAAATGAAACAAAAATTAATAATAATCAGTAAATTTTTTTTTTTATATTACTTAGTAAATGAAAGGTTTATGCTATTAAACACTTAAATTGAGAGTATTAAACATTTTCATGCGAAAGGAAAATATACAATAAATACAAATATTAAAAAATAATAGAAATATTCAAATGTGAGACATAATTTTTTTTAATTGAATTATATCAGTTTAACATAATTACATAAAAGTTATGATAAGATGAAAAATATAGTAGAGATGTGAATGAGTTTCATTAAAAACCAAATAATTAGAAGAAATAAAAAATAAATTGTATATATATATATATGGTTACTTAATTAATTGTGAATATTTTAATAATTTAAACGGGGACGAGTATTATGGCGAGGATATGTACATCCACATACCCATCCCCATACCCAATTGAAAAAGTTGGGGATTCCCCATACTCATACCCATACTTAGTCAATTTGGGGATTCCTCTAGAAACGGGGATGAGTTCAGACAATACTCACAAGAGCGTGTTTATTTGCTATCTCTAGTTGAGGCAGAGTATATAGTAGTTGGTCATAATTGTGCTGAAATCATTTGGATTTGGCTTAAGCATCAACTCTTGGATTATGGAATGAAGTTGGTAAATGTACCCTTGTATTGGGATGAGAAGATTTGATGATTTGTTGCCTAAAGATTTGATGATTTGTTTCCTAAAGATTTGATGAAGATACCTGAATTGCATTGGGACATGATGAAACTATGATGAATTGATGAAGATGTGAAGACTTTAAGATCCTCGTGTTGATTAAGCTTGGAGTGTGTGTTGAATCTGAGTTTCACATGAAGAACACAAAACTTGAAGATTGGTGCTTATAGTGTAGACCATTTCGCATTGTATAAATGTCTAGGGTCTGGTTGGTGTCTTTTAACATGTTGAATTTGTTTTTAGTAGGTTAAATGGTTTGCTACAATAGTTTTATTTGTTACATATTCAATCAGTTGAATTATTTTTTAATCAACTGATTTAACTGTGAAATCAACATATTGAATGGAAAAATCAACCTGTTGGATATGCTAACAAATTAACTATAAGTTTTGATTTTTCAGAGAGAAACTTAAGACTTGCCATTTTGAGCAGGAAATCATTATGAATTATGGGAAAAACTCTCTCTAGATCATACAGAAGTGCAACCTTGGGTGATTGATCTTTGATCTTTCTTGGAGCAATTTTGTTTAGGAACTTGGAGAAAGAAGTTTGGTTGGCTATGGAGAGCTTTTATTCAGGTTTGCTTATTTTGAAAGTGTAATCTTGTAGATTGTGTAAATCTTTTGATATAGTGCAGGTCAGGTTCAAAAGTTTCATTAACAAACTGGATGTATCTCATATTTGAGTGAACCAGTGTAAAAACTTTGTGTCCTTCTACTTGACTATATCCCTTCTCTCTTGATTTGTGTTTTAAAGTTTCAAGAATTTTAAATTGTATAATCTTTTATCAATTATTGTGCGTTTTGCCATAACATAAGGCTTGGTTCATATTTGTATTGCTTATTTGAATCAATCTTGATAAGTCTTTCATTGTGTTTTTGAGTTAAACTGTAAATTTGAAATTTTGCATAATTCTCAATATTTCAATTATGATATTTTCATATGTTGATTTACACTACACTGTTAACTGTTTAAAAAATCAGTTGTCCCTATTTTTAATCGATTGAAAGTGTGGAGTCTAGTAGCAATTGCATTCACGTCTCGTTGTTGATCTAATTCGATTTAAAGGTCTCTTAAATTTTCAAAAATAACAAAAGTTTTATTAAACCAATTTAACCCCTCCTTAACAAATTATCCATTTCAATATTTACAATTGCATCAATCATATTTATTATAAACTTTAAACTTCTTCTTTCTTACATTAAATAATTTCACTTTTTACTCTCTTTTATTGTTTTCTTTCATTTTCTTTTACTCTCTTCTTCGTCCAAAATCACAACATTTGCACCGGTTTAATCCTTCTTATGTATTTGTATTTATATATTTATATTCTATAGTTTTTTTTTTTAATTTTGATTATCCAAAAAAACTACTAATAAAAATTATGGTATTTTTATATAATTATAGTAATAAAAATCTTTTAAATTTAAATTAGAACATTTTATAATTAATTGTTTTTTATACATATTTAATTTTTTATTTTAATGTAAACTTATAGATATTCCTTCATACAACTATAATATTTAAAAAAATAAATTTTTTAATATTATTCAAATCTTTATATTTATACTATTATATTAAAAATTCGCTCTTAATAGTTTCTTATTTTATTCTTTTAGTAACTTTTTAAATAAAATAATTATTATTTTATTTTTATCTTTTAGTTGATGTATATATTTATTTTATTATTTTATCCTTTTAGTATATTTTTAATTAAAAATAATTATTTTATCAAAATTTTATTTTTTTAAGTAACCGTTATTTTTTAAAATTTAACTGTTTTCTTATTTTACCGTTTTTTGTTTCTAAAATTTCACTATTTTTTAAACTAAAATAATCATTTATAATAAAATAATCATCTAATAAAAATTACCTATAATAAAATTACAAAAATGATTTACATTTATTTTTATAATTATAACAATAATAATTTTATAAATTTTGTTATCATAAAAAAAATAATATCAATATGCTTTCACTATTTTAATAATACTTTTTAATTAATTTTATTTTAGAAAAAGTTTGCAGACAGCAACATGGGAGTAGGTGTTTTCACCTGTCGATATATTCAGTGAATAAAAAACAGTGAATAAAAAACTTATCAAGCAAGTAGTTAGCACGCGACCACGCGTAGAGGCATGATTCGGTTCGCATTTGCCACTGACTCGGCGTGAACGAACCCAAAAACACTTGAAAGGAAAACAAAATCTTTCCCTCTTCTCTTCTCTTTTCTTCTCCATCACTTCACTCATACTTTACAACTTCACTCATACTTTACAACAATCCTTCATTTTCCTTCTCATTACGAACAAACCCCATTGCTGACTCAACCAAGGTTCTCATTTCTTTCTTTTTCTTTCTTTCTTTCTTTCGTTCTCTTTCTCTTTCTGAATGTTGAAATGTATATGCTTTCAAGCACTCTTACGTCCTCAACTTGCTCCTCAGTTCTTATTTCCCTCGCATTCGCTTAGGTATTCCGCGTTTACTTTCCTTCGTGTTATTTACTTTTGTGCTTTCTTTTTTACTTTTATTACTATCATCATAAATGTATGCTTCTTTGCTTGGGCTTCTTTATGCTGGTAATCGAGTACGTAATCATCGATTCTTATTTTCCTTTTATAGTTAATATTGGGAAGTGTGTAAAACTACGAATTCTTATGTGTGTTTGTTGGTGAATAGATTTTTGGGAGTTTACTGCCAATGTTAAATTGGTATAACAAGTATTGCTGATTAGGGGTTAGATTCCCATTGGCCTTCCAAATACCGATTACAGAAGAAGCTAGGTTTTAGTTTAGTGCATTTCAAACATCCTTCCGTGAAATATTTTACTATCCCTTAAAGAAAATGCGGAGGGTAATGTATGTGGTTTGTATTTATTCTGTATATGCTAATAACCACTTAAAAAGTAATCTATTGTTAATATGGTGACGAGTTTGAAGTGCGTTGCAATAAAAAAAGTTCTTGTTGATTTATTTATTTTTTTGGATTTTCTAGGTTAGTGGATGGTCTGAGCTTTTTGTCATGGAAACTAGGGAACATCTTGTTGTTTCACACAAAAAACCAACCCTTACACCTAAGGCCATAATACACCAAAATTTTGGCAATAAGGCTTCCTATGTGGTAGAGGAAGTGAAGGAGGTTCATCAAATCGAATGTCCTGGATTGAGTATTCCACAAATGGGTCCCTGCCTTTATCGTTGCACATTACAGCTTCCAGAACTTTCTGTCATTTCAGGGACCTTTAAAAAGAAGAAGGATGCAGAGCAATCTGCAGCAGAGATTGCTATTGAGAAGGTATCACTCATTCTGATCAGTATGTAAATAATTGATTTTTATTATGCTATCATTCTTCTTGAATCTCCTTTCAACTATGTATGACTGTTGTGAAAAATGGTATAAACAGCATTTACTTTTCTTCAGTTGCAGTTATTTTGAATTGAGCTACTGCCTTATCTCACATGCCTTTGAATTTATTTATTTATTTATTCAAACAAGCATTCTGTAAGTCAACACGAAGAGGTACAATCAGTAAATGAATAATTTGCTCATGCTGTTACGTTTGGCTATAACTGATTGTTTTTTGTTTTATTCATGCTTTGAAGATGATTGTGGTCAAGTTTGTAGGATGGTTTTGTTTTCTTGAAATTGAGAAAGTCAATGAGATTACCATTATGTGAATCTTAGTATTTTGTCTCTTCCAGTGTAATTGAGCGAGTCTTTTGAGTAATATAATCATGTTCGTGTAATGTATCATTCAATTCACTGGAATTTTCCATTGGTGTTTCTTGTTTTTTGATGGATGCCCTGTTTTGGAAAATGGAGAGCACTTTAAATGTGGACTTGATTTCATTTTCCTGATTCATTGTCTCATTGTTTCCAATAGATTTGATGCTTTAGAGAAAAACTATGGAATTTGTTTGATTCTGAAAAGTGAATGGTACAACGTGCAGACTCATGTATATATAAAATCAGGCTATGGTAAAGACTGGCTAACTAAGCTTCATAAAGACTGATTAAGATCCAGCTGTCTACTGATTACTTATACTTACACAAACAGAAAGAAAAATTTACTGTAGAGACACAAGTATGTGAGGTGCTAATACATCTGAGTAAGTATACACTAAAAGTTTCAAACTATATATAATTTCTTAAAAAATGTTATGGATAGGCATATGTCTTTTTGCCCAACATTGAATCGATTACTACAGTATGTTTTGTATGTGTACATTGTGGTATGGTAGTATTGTGATATTTTCTTGTATTTATTTCTGCTCATTGGACCCGGATTTATACTGTTACTATATGTTTTATTCAAGTGTTTATTGTCATAAGGATTATGCCATTTTAACTTTGATAATACTACGCAGCTTGGCATTTGTTCAGAGACCATTGATCCCACTCCTCAAGAAGCACAAGAAAGTTTAGTAGCTCGAATTGCCTTCATATTTTCCGAAAAGGTAGGTAATCCATTTTAACCTTGTATATTAGGTCATGAAGCAGGGACACTCCTCTTTGAAGTGTTGTAGTGTTAAACACATTTCTGATATGGACACATCCCTAACACCCATTAGACACATGTCTTACACTCCTAATTAGGTTTACTATTAAAAAATGTATTTTGTTAGTTCAGAGATCTAAGATGACATGTTTGTATATGTTAGACACTTGAGTTGACAGTTCCATATGGATGGCCTCACAGAACATTTCAAAGAACTTATTTTATAATTTAGAAAAGCCAGCTTAAAGTATAATATATTGTATGAAAAAATGATGTCTCATTTTTTTGTCTTGTTCTTCTATAATTTAATTTTAGTAAAGAATTTACAATTATCTTTGGCAGCTATATCATGGTTACAAATTACTCAAGGAAATTTTTTTTTTTTTATGCCATGCTGCTCGGACATTATCCATTAGTGAATTTTAAATCAGTCTGATATCCAGTTTTCTTTGCCATTTGGTACATCTGCAGTTTCTTTTATGTGATCATCCTCTTGGTGGTCACATTCGAGCAACTTTGTGGAGGAAAGGTGACCTTTGTCGTTCAATTCCTATTTCTGTCCTTGCTATGTATGATCCAAAGCTTCTCAGCTTGTGTAAATGTATTAATCCTGATGTGGAGTCCAACCCATTTTTGGTTATTTCACACATAAAGAGCGCCACGGCAAACTTGTACCAGTATCTTGCTACTTCTGAACGACATCTCTGTATTAGAAGGCTGACTCCGTATCCACAAGATATAGTAGAGTCATTGATGAAAGAGCATAGTTCGCTAGAATGCATTCAGGTTGCTGCCATACGCATTCCTAGTTCAGTGGAACAATCTATTGAACAAGTTACGCTTCGTATTTCTTTAAGAGAATACTACCTTGATGTCATTGCAAATGAACTTGGTTTAGAAGATGCTGCCAATGTTATGATTTCAAGGTATGGAGATTGATGACATTACAAAAAAGTGTCTGAGTTTCATTGATAACTTATTCTTGACTTCTTGTTCTCTACAGGAATTTAGGTAAAGCTTCTTCTGAGACAAGACTGTTCTTTACTGCTCCAAAACCATATCTACTAGATCTATCTTCTAAATTTGCAAACGGAAAAGAAACCCTTTATTTAATGGGATCTCTGAATGTAAGGGCAAGTTACTTTGCTGGGCAAGATATAGCTGGTGATGCAATATTAGCATCAATTGGATATACACGAAAATCTAGAGACATTTTCTATGAGGATGTATCGGTTCGGTTATATTACAGGTCTCTTTAAATTCAAGTAATTCATTGAATTGTTTATTGCATAGCTGTCAAACTTAAATTTCCTTTAGGAGTAAATTACAAGTAATGATTGATTAAAAGAACGATGTTATTATGTCATGCACTTTTGGTGTTTCATAGTGGCCAACCAAAGCATTCTTTTGCTCATGAATCTATGTCTCTGCAAATTGAATGTTTGCAATTGGACTATAGGAAAGAGTCTAGTATTCTTAAACTCAAAAGTTTACCTGCTCTTCTGATAGAACTGAAGCAGGAATTGTAAAAGAATTTTATTGAATATTCAGGATATTGGATAGACCCTGTTTTCTCTCCTCTTTTCTCAGATGGCCGATATTTCTCTCTAGTGCATCTTATTTATAAGCAACATGCCATATTTAGATTACTCCAGCTCACTAAACTAACTATGTAACTAAGTAATGCTGTATGGATGCCTAACATCTTCAGACTTTGGTATCTCATGTGTTACCCTTTTTGAGTCTGAGTCATTTGTCCCGTGGATTCATTTGTCAAATATTTATTTTTGATGAACATCAGACATTTGTAATTTTGTCTATTTTAGGCAATAGCCAATGAAATTTGTCAACATCTATATCTGCAAAATTGTGTTAGTTTGCATCATTTACGGATGGTTAGATTTCCATTACAGGATGCTTCTAGGGAAGACACCAGGTGGCATTTATAAATTATCCAGGGAGGCAATACTTGCATCTGAGTTGCCATCAAGATTCACCACAAGAGCAAACTGGAGGGGTTCTCTTCCCAGGGATATACTTTGTATGTTTTGCCGCCAGCACCGTCTGTCCGAACCTCTCTTCTCATTTCATCCTTTCAAAACATCTTCATTATTATCAGGATCATGTTTGAAGGTTGCAGAATGTGGTGACAATGTGATTGAGCATATCAATGGGGTCTGTGTAACAAGTTCAACGCATTCAGATTCAGAGTTGTTTAAATGTGAAATAAAATTGCTTTCTAGGTGTGGAGATTTAATACTTTTGTGTTCTCCAAAGGATGGTTATAAAAAACAGAATGATGCTATTCAGAACACTTCATTGAAAGTTCTATCATGGCTGAATATGTGGTTTAAGAGTATGATTCTTTCTTTTGAGCGGCTTTGTGAGACTGCCGACGACTTTAATATCCAGATTTATTCCAGCAACATTATCAGTGAAATTTTAGCAGGTCAATCAACACACAATGGTCAGCTTAATGCAATTCAATGCAATAAATTAGTTGAACCAACCTATATGGATTCATCATATGACATGCTGGGGGATTTGGTGCAGTCTTTAAAGATCGAAGGTCCATTTTCTGGTGTCTGTCCATGCAATGGATCTTTACCTTGTATAAGGTATTCAGTGTCTTTGGCTGTGCAGAGTCAGAATGTCAAAGAAGTTATTGAAGTATGTGATGAGTTTGAATTTGAAGTGGGAGTCGGTGCTACAGTTTCATACATTGAAGAGGTTGTGATGCAGATGTCTGTTGGCCAGTACGCTTACTTCTCTACAAACTTCCTCTCTTCTGATTTGGTTTTTGCTTCTTCTGGTGAATCAGTCAAAATGTTGTCCTTGTTATCTTCTAGTGAGTTATTTTCTATCAATTCTCACCCCTTCCCTGGTTCAGTGTGGGGTTAAATTACTGACTGTCATGGCTTTATATTTTATTTTTCAGAAGACTGTTGTATAGAATACGACATAAGTTTGATCAAGGTTACTGAACCTCCAGAAGAAAGAATGGAGCAGGCTCTTTTCAGCCCTCCTCTTTCAAAGCAACGGGTCGAATTTGGAGTTCAACAAATTCTAGAATCTCATGCTTCTACGTTGGTATACAAAATGCTTTCATCTTTGGTCTTCTTTGGTTAACCTAAATTGTTAATTTGACACTTTCCTTCATCACAGATTGATTTTGGATGTGGATCTGGAAGCTTGTTGGAAGCTTTGTTAAATTATCCAACATCTTTGGAGAAAATGGCGGGTGTGGATATTTCACAGAAGGGTCTTAGCCGTGCTGCAAAGGTCACATCACATTCACTTTCATTTGACAAAGTTTTTGTTTGTTAGGGTTTATGGTTCAGATGTACTATAAAGAGCTAGGTTTGGTTTTTCAAAACATATAATGTTGGGGGAGTCTTATCAGAAGAAGATGGATCTTAGAAGTATGCCGAAGGGATGTGAATGTTTACAGACTGAGTTATGTGTCCCGACCTTTTTGCATAATATGATAGAGGCTTTTATTTTGTACATTATGTGTGCCAGTCTTTTCTTTGTTCATCACCTGAAGTTAGGAAACTCTTGCTATGTACATAATAGAGTCCGTTATCATAGAAAATATCAAAGTAATAGGTAACACTATTTTATTATTTCTTTTGTTGATTAACAAGGATGTGCTCTTTTTAGTTGAGGGAATTTTTTAATATTGGAGGATGATATCTTTGATTAAATTGACAGCTGACTAGTTACGGAAATTTTCATCATGAAATTGTTTGGTCCATTCTAACCAGCCTGCTTAGTGGAAAAATACTTTGTTGTATAAATACTTTGTTGTATAAAGCTGTTTGTTGTGTGCACAAATTTTGCAGGTACTTAATTCAAAATTATGTACAAATTCAGATGCTGGTAGGCAATGGACAGGCGTACAATCAGTAATTCTTTATGAAGGTTCAATTACGAATTTTGGCTCTCAGTTGCAAGGATTTGATATTGGCACTTGTTTAGAGGTAAATTTCATTATCCGTTGTTTATTTTGTTCAGCCATTGTTAACTTCGTTTTGACATGGCTGTCGTCATGTTAGACATCATGTCTATTCTTTCTGCAAGTAAATCATATATGATTTGATTATTCTTGAGTTTAGAATATGTTCACTCTCTGATAAATAAGTTTGCCATCAATAACTTGGTTTAATTTGTCAAGTTGCATTGTGCCGTATGCTTTCTTTTTTAGGACTCATTGTTTCTAGAATAATCTATTAATCGAATATAACTGAAATTAAATTGTCTGAATGACATGGAAAGTAATAAAAAAAGGACTTTGACTGAATAATGGAAGTTTACCGTGGTGGGAATTGCACAAGGGATGGAATTACTTGGTGGAGCAGGTCAGGAAGGTTGACATTATGAAGATTTCTTGTTTTCTTATTTCTCTGCAGAGACCGCAGTCTCCAGTTCCATGTTTGTATGCGGTATGCACATGCTTGCAAGCATTAGTTCATGTTCACATTCTGTCTCAAGCACCTTAGCCTTGCGTAATGCTGCTAGTGATCTTTATCATTTGTTGGAATAAATAGTCTTAAATTGGATTTATTGTACTTTGTGCTGAACCTAATTTCTAGGAGCATGCTTTGTGCTAGACCCCTAGGAACATCTTCTAGAGTTCTCTTCTCATCCTTTAGTCTAATGTATCTCAAACTACTATAAATATGAAAACCTAAAAGAGGAAAATATACTTTCTCTCAATTTCATTATAATCTCTTTATATTTTTCTCAAGTTCATTCTTAAACCACTTCTGCATTGTCATAACTAGTAATAGTTGTACTTGTATACCTATGTGTTACTTCCTGCACCAATTCACGGCAAATATACTTCGTAGTTTGTATTCATTAGTTGAATTGTCTTGTATTATGCTATCACTTTCATGTTCTTATGTCCTGTGGTTACATAGTTTTCTTTTATGCAGCACTACTATGACCTATGAATCAACTTATATGAATCGATGATACAATGCAGGTAATCGAACATATGGAAGAAGATCAAGCTTGTCTATTTGGGGATGTGGCATTAAGTTTTTTCCGGCCAAGGATTCTCATTGTTTCCACTCCAAATTTTGAATACAATGTAGTACTCCAGAAGTCGAATCCTCCAGCCCAAGAACAGGAGGAATTAGACGATAAAACCCTGTTACAATCATGCAAGTTTCGTAATCACGACCACAAATTTGAGTGGACCAGAGCACAGTTCAGACAATGGGCATCTGACTTAGCTGCTCGGCACAATTACAAGGTGGAGTTTAGTGGTGTTGGTGGTTCTGCTGAGGTTGAGCCCGGCTATGCTTCGCAGATTGCCGTGTTTAAAAGGGATTGGGAAGTTAAAGATGTAGTAAAGCATGCTGAAGAACACCATTATAATATTATATGGGAATGGAATAGTAGAAAGGAATAAACTATTTGAAGTTTGAAAACTATAGTGAGATAAGTACAGTTATTTTATTTAGGTAATCAGATTGCTGGTGTTTTTGAAAGCAGAGAAGCAAGGTAGAATGTATGGTAGGAGAAGACTAGGTGAATTGAATGGTTTATGTAGTAGGGTACTGATTAGAGAAAAAAGGGAAATAGTTGATTTATTTTCATCCATTGCATTTCCTTTTAGTGTATATTGCATCTACTACCTATACGTCCCATGAAGAATAAAGAACTTCGAATTAGAATACCATGTGGAGCAAATGTTCAGCGTTTTAAATGGCTGTAGTTGTGAAAGATTTTAATATTTTACTTTTCATGCTTTAATCATTCAATTTTTTTAACTTGTCCATATTTTCATCTATATTTTAACTCTTTAATTTTTGAGAATGTAATATGACAATGAGAATATATTAAAACAAAAATGTGAAAATATAATTTCAAATAAAAAAATATGAATTTGAGAGTCAAAAAGAAGGAAAACGAAGAAAAAGAGTGAAATGTCATTATTTGAATTAAAGAAGAATAATGAAAGGAGAAAAATGAAAGAGAAATTTGTAAATATTCGTAAATTATTTAAAAAGTGCAATAGAAACAAATATTTTAATTAATAAAATTGTAAGAATAGAATTGAAACAAAGATAACTTATCCTTTTAGCTTACGAAAATGATATTTAGATATATTTTTTTACTCAAATTTGACATTGATGATGTGGCACATAAGTTTTAATTTTTAAATGAATTTTCATTTAATGAAAGTAACTGGTGCTTGTGCGGGAGTTGGAGGAGTTTTTTGGTAAAGGCAAACGACGCAAAGATAGAGAAAGAAGTAGTGTTTGACAGAGAGAATCAAAGAAGCATTTGACGGTGGATTAGAGGAGACAGCGACGAGGAGAAGTCATCGACGACCACCATTCCACAAGTTTTGGGTTGCAAGGGAGCGGAGTGTTTGCAAGTGTTTGCAGATAGAAGCAAAGAAGCATTGAGACATGGGTTTTGGAGACAAGAGCTTGGAGAAATCCTTAATGGGAGCACCTCCTCCACACAAGAACGACAATGGTGGGAACAAACTGTTATGTTGTAAGTATCCTCTTATTTTATTACACAGATTTTGTTTGTTCATCATTCATGGTTTTGATAACCCATTGTTGATCTTTTTATTTTTTCGAAGAGATAACCCGCAACCCAAACATAGATAGCTTTGATTTTGGTTAGATTGAGCAGAAAATGTCAAATTTTTGGGCGTTGGAGTGATTGCGAGGGTTGCAGAATCATGTAATTTTTTTTAAACGGTTGCTTCATTCGTCGACATTATTTTCGTTGTTGGTTGTGTGTGCAAAGTTTATTGTTGTAGGCTTAATCAATTGTAATTTTTCCATTTCGATATGGATGATGCGGGTGGTTTTAGGATATGTTTTTTCGTTAAGGAGTACAAATAGGGCAATTTTGGTGTTCAATTTGTTGATTGTAGTGAGGAGAAGAGGTGTGTTATTTTCCACCGTTGTCTTCATTTTTTATTTTTTATTTTTCTGAAAGTCCTAAAAGTATGATTTGTTACACAAATGTATTTTCGTCACTCCTGCAAAGTGAAGTACAGTGGTGCTTTGAATGATAGATTAAGTGTGCAACAAAAGGAGTATATTGCAGGCATCTCGTTTTGGTGGTTTCCCATGTTAAAGGAATCAATGAAGATAAGTAGGAATGTTCTATCTCATTTATGCTATAAATGAGTTGAAAGAATGGGTGATTTTGATGTTAGTGGTCAAATGGTGGAATTTAATTTATTAGACGTTTGTTTAGGGTTAGGGTTGAGGGTGGTGAGAGAAAAAATTGCTTTAAATGACAAAGTCGTGAAGAGTGACACTTGGACTATTTTTGGGTGTGAAAGAGTTAATGTTAAGTTGAAATATAATTTTTTGATGAAATTTGATGATGATGTTGGTGATGTAGAATTATTTTGCAAACTATATATTTTTTAGGAACAAATAAAAAGGGTAGTGTTTTTCCCACAATTTTCAAGATAGTAGATGATATGGAAAGTATTGGAAAATATAATTAGGGTACATTAGTGTACGAGTATTTGGTGTGTAGCTTGTGTAGTGCTTTGTTGGCATTGAAGAATGAACCAAGTCGAATTGATTTCCATGTGGTAGGATGTGCGTATTTGCTTCTAGTAAATTGATTAATGTTTGTTATTGTTCTTAAGTGATGGTTGTCATTTTGCATAAATTGATTTTAAAATTTATTTATTTTTTTAGTTATGATCATTTGATCATTTGCTTGTTTGCAACTCAAAGTTCAAATGTCGGATGAAGAACTTCCTGCGATTGTTGCATTGGATGAATGTGACCGTGGATGACACTATCATAAAGAGTGCATTTGATAAGGACATGGTGCAGACATGCTTAATAATATTAGTTATGTTTGAAGTTTGTTATTGGTTTGCCTTTGTAATTATGTGTTTTTTTGTACAGGCTATTGTTGATGTGGCGGTGTCAAAGGAAGAACTTGATCATGTTGTTGTAAAAGAAGCATTTGAAGAATTTGGCATTGCCTACAAAAAACAAGATGTCAAGGAGAAGGAAGAGGTTGAGTGTTTGCTACACAATCATGAAGGCGAGATAGTTGATCTGGAACATTCTATCTCTGAATTGGAAGAATTGATTGCAAAATGGAAGGGTGAACGACGAAAGGATGAGGTTTGCATTCCACTCCACTTCTTTGTGCAAGCAGGTATATGACATTCATTTCAAGGCTTTTGATGACATCAACAAAAGCAACATTCAAGTCCTGTGAACATAACCAACAATAAAGTAAAAAACAATATGTAGAAACCATACATATTAATTCTTATCAACACAACTGAATTCAGAAATGAGTAAATACCAGATGACTGCCTTGTGCCTGAGATTTAGTCAACTTCACTACAAATGGGGTTGTCCTAGGGTGTGTGGTAGCACGTTCTAAGAATGCCTCCATATTTTTCGGTGTGCATTTGCCAAGAAAAATTGTTATTTGGAAATGACAGTTTCCCACATAACGAAATTGGACTTTTGAGTCCCATATATCTTCTGTGTATGTTTTTTCCAGATCTTTCCACCCATCGGTTAATTTTGGATTTAGTGTATCCATGTTGTAGGATACTACAAATCCATTTCCAAAGCTATCAACCAAATTCCATTGATGTGTGAGTTCCTTTTCAAAGGCAGCAACAAAATGTCGATCAACATAAGCAAATGACTACATAGAAAGTTGAAAATTGAATAAGTGAAAAATAATGTAAATGAATTTAGTGACAATGAGAATTTAAAGTGAATGAAAAACCTGCTCATGTATGTTAATGGTGGTGAATGTCCACAGCACCGTGGTCCCAGTAGGAGGTGCATCACCTAAATTAATTTGCCTTACACTTCTGCTACCACTCGCTGCCATGATATCGGGTTGATGGCGATGTTTGCCTAATTTCCTTGGCCTTTGGTGAGACGAAAGTGGATTTGAAATTACGTCACATTAATGGGAATAAATATATGTGGTTGAAGTACGCTCAAAAATGGAGACTCTTCAGTGGAAAGATGTTGTGTGTTGCTAACTGTCAGAACTTTAGGTTTGAACGGTCAAAAGGTCATTTACTTTCAAAGGTGCAAGTTAAACATTGGGTACCCATCCAAATTTATGAAACATTAATTTTAAGTGAGTGACACGGAGATTATCATGGATAAATGAGTGGGTACCATATTTATTAAGGTTATAATCATTATGATTAATTGATGTAACGAATAATTAAATGTAATTAAGAAATGTAATTAATCATGAAATTTCAACAATTAATACGCAAAATGTTATTAGGAAAGAATATTTCTTTATATGGAATAATCATTACAAAACGTAACCACCAGGCATTTACACACATGTAATTGACAAATAAGACGACGTCAAAAACATTATGTTTGTCTATTGCATGTGCATCAAAAGGTATATTATAATGACGTCAAACTATTTTCCAGTACAGAAGGAAAATGACCTCTAAAGGTTTAACAAAAGAGATTTAACTTTGACACCACTAAAAAACTACAAGCACATCCTATTACTACTTCACTTTTTTTCATACCTCCGTTGGTTGTCAATTGTGTGTTGTTGTAGACAGTTGAGTGTTTCCAACTTCTGACTCCACTCATGTCAATAATAAACCTGTTATTAGGTATGTTTTGTTGAACTAAGGGTTGACCTTCGAAGTGGACATCTTGATAGTGTGATGGTGCATAAAAAAAGCACGTGTTCTAACAAAAATGCAACAAATGTAACTTTCAACATTGATTAATGAATTTATAATTTATGGCACAATTAAAAATAGGGTTAACTATTTTTTTGGTCCCTAAACTATTAGGCGATTTTGGTTTTAGTCCCTCTTCTAACGTTTGGTCTAATTAAGTCTTTATCCTTTCAAAATTCATGAAATCAGTCCTCAATATCTTACAGTGTTAGTGTGTTCTTTGACATGGCAAACGGTGATCTCTGTCATCATTTCATTTGTAACACGTGACAAATTAATTAATTTAAAAATTTAGATTAAATTTCCACCTCATCTTCTTATTTCTCAAGCATTTCCTTCTTTTTCATGTTACAACACCCATCTCAACTTTTCACATTCTCCATTTCCAGCACCACCATCCACCATCCTTTATGACCCGACCTTCATCTCCTCCTTTCCATTTCTCATCCACAATTTTGTTTTTTTTTAATAAAAAATATCCATTACAAAACAAACATACTTATCGTCTTCCTTAACAACAAGCTCATATCTTTCTCCTCCTAATGTACACATCAACTAAATTCATCTTCCATCATCACCACCCCCCTCACACCACAATAGAAAACACCATTCTTCCTCCATCACCACAATAGAAAATTGATCTCTCATTTCAAAAATCAACATTATTAATGAAACAAATTCATCTTATCAAACAAAGTCATCTTTGGACACACTCTTAATGAAACAATTCATCTTACCTTAAATTCGTTTTGGACCTCCACAAATTTGGCATGTATGTATTCCAATTGAAATTGTCTTTCAATGAGTGATTGGGATCCACATGTAACCATAGTATTAACAGATGCAAAGTCAACTTCAAACTCCTTTTCTATCTTCTGCCTTAATGCGTTGTCATATTGTATCACAAATTGTTGTAAGGTAGTGCTAGAATTAATGAATCCAACAAAAAAAACATTCATGCCTTCGCTTCTTTGTATGGCTGACATTCCAACCTAGAAATGACGTTTCAAATAACAGGGTACCTAATGATGTCTCTCATCATACAATGTAGGCAACCATTTGTTTGCATTCAAATCATACTTTTTAATAAAGTCCTTCCACCCTAACTCAAACTCATTAAAAGAGTGAGTCGTACACTAGTGTCTTTAATTCACTCTTTATAGGTTTGTAATGTGTGTATCCTTGCAATTTCTAAGGCCTTTTTTTCATGATGTGCCACAAACATCACTTAAGTTTTGTGTTAGGAAAAACTACTTGAATGGCGTTCAACATTGCCTTACACTAGTCAGTGACGATACCTTTAGGTGCCTTGTTAAACATGCATCGACACCAACACTGAAAATGTTAGACAAACGTAGTTGTGTCTTCAGCAGATGCAAGATTGTAACCTAACAAAATGGACTACCCATGGTGATTGACACCCACAAAAGGAGCAAATGACATGTCGTATTTGTTGGTTAAGTAAGTGGTGTCAAATGACACAACATCACCAAAATCTTGACATGTCGCTCGACTCCTTGCATCGGCCCAAAAAACATTGCATATTTGGTTACTTTTCGTCCATGTCTATATCGAAAAAGAATTCGTTGTTCAATTCCCGCATTTGTGAAAAGTGTCGTAGAAATGCTTGGCCATCCCTATCGTTGCACAATGACCTTCTTTGTTAACCAATGTAGTTGCGAACATCCCGCTTAATAAAGTTAACGTTTTCATATCCACCAGATTCACAAACAAGTGACCGAAAACTTTTGTTGATCCAAACACCGACTTCGTTGGTAATGTCAATTGTTTGTCTCACATGCATATTAACTTTACGGTTGCCAGCCCAGCCCGTTATGGCCTGGTTCGTTTGTGGCCCGTCAAAAACGGGCCGAGCTGAACTGGTCCATCAAACAGAAATATGCCAACAATCATAACCTGTCGTGTATAGGACAAACTAACGAGGTGGACCGAGGTGGCTCGTCCACTTTTTTTCCTTTTCTTTAATTTTTTTAAATTTTTTTAATTTGTTTTTAATTTTTTAATTTTTAAAATTTGTTTATATTTACATATAAATTATTATTAAAGGCATATTTAATCAAATAAAATATTTTTCAAATTTTTAATTGATTAGTTAATGTTTTTAGGCTTAAATACTTTTTTCGTCCTCATTTTCGTAGTGTTTGTTGCGAATGATCCTCATGTTTACCAAATTTTAAAATGGTCCTCATTTTCATAATTCTTGTTGAATTTAGTTCTTTTGTGTGACGTTGTTTAAATCAATAATAGAACATTGTACATGTGACATTGTTTGTATTACGTTGAATTGTGGTTCATTTAGGTGTACAGTACAACTGCATTAATAACGTTAAAATTCAAATTTGGGGCAAACTGTGCAATTAGGGTTGACGCTGAAATTAGGGATTCTGGTGGGTGGGAGGCGATTTTTGCATCCCCGATTTTCAAAGGAAGCAATTAATGTCAATGGTTTGCGTATTGTTCATATGTTCCTAGCCGTAAGATTTGGCAATTGAGGAAACTACTTGATGTTCATTCTTGTAGCATGGAGTTCAAGATTAATATCCTTAAAGCAAAGTGGCTTAGTGAAACATTGGATCAGACTCTAATAGAGAATCCAAAGTTAAAGATAAATGGCGTATGACAAATGGCTTTAAGAAAATGGAATACACATGTGTCAATATCAACAGCTTGTAAAGCAAGGGCAATGGCTGCAGATATAGTAAATGGGTCATTTAAAGAGCAATATAAGAGAATCTACGACTACGCACATGAATTACTAAGATGTAATTCTAGATCTACTATAAAAATCAAAGTGGAAAATGATAATGATGAAGCAATTTTTCAGAGGTTTTACTCCTGCTTAAAAGCATGCATAGATTCCTTTGTGTCTTGTAGATCCATCATAGGTTTGGACAATTATTTTTTAAAAGAAAAATACGGGGGGGGGGGGGGGGGGGGGGGGGGTAGGGGGGTTGTTGAGTGTTGTGGGTAGGGATGTTAATGATCAGTTACTACCCTTAGCGTATGTTGTTGTCGAAGTTGAAAACAAAGAAACTTGGACATGGTTTTTAGATTGCTTATTGGTGATCTTGGAGGTGTTGACATGTGTGGGACAATGACATTTATGTCTGACCAACAAAAGGTATGTTTAATTTATCTTGAAGTACTTAATTTATCTTTAATTTTGCAAATATTAATAATCTCATCATTGCACAGGGATTAGTGCATGTCATCCACGACCTATTACCTACTACTGAGCATAGGTTTTGCATGAGATATCTGTATGCAAATTTCAGAAAAAGATTCTCTAGCCAGAAATTAAAGATACTTATGTGGAAGGCTGCTAGGGGCACACACGCAGCTTAGGAAAGAGTGATGTTAACAATTAAAGAGCTTAATATTGATGCTTACAGATACCTAATTGATGTACCTCCAAGTTATCTCTTCTTATAATACTTTTGTACAAATACCTGATTCATATACATCTTAATACTAACACTATTATTGATGCAGGTTCTGTTCTAAATCTAGATTTAGTGGTCGAGTCATATGTGACACAATTGTCAACAATATGAGTGAAGCATTTAATAGTGTCATTTTGGATGCTAGAGACAAACCCATAATCATAATGCTCGAGGAAATCAAAGTTTATTTAATGAATGTGGGCCACCAAGAGAAAAAAGTTTACAACTTTTGAAGGAAACATCTGCCTTAAGGTCCTTAATAAACTTGATAAGGAAAAAGAGTTAACCAAATATTGGATCCCAAGGTTATGTTTTTTTCTTTCTAACACATTCCACTTATTCTTGTATTGATATGTATACTAATTAACACATTTTTCCAGCTGGTCAAGAGACAAACTATTTGAAGTGAGGCACATATCCATGGTTGAAGATAAGTACACAGTCAATGTGGATGCTCAACATTGCAGCTGGAGAAAATGGCTTCTGACTGCTATCCCTTGCTGTCATGCTATTGCAACAATAAATTTCATCAATGTCAATACTGAGGACTTCATACCAATCTAGTTCAGGAGGTCCACCTACGAAGAAACATATCAATTCATCATCTGTCACGTAAATGGTTACGTCCTATGGGAAAGAACTCCCTACTCTGACGTCCACCCACCACATAAGAGGATTTTACTAGGAAGACCCAAGAAAAAAAGAAGGTTGGAAGAGTGGGGAGTTAAGGAAGGATAACACACAAATAAGCAAAGGTGGTCATAGAAAGAAATGTAGCATATGTTGTCTGATTGGCCATAACCAGAACAATTGAACAGAAAAATCTGTGGATGAGCAAACTACACCACTTGTTGAGGAAACTGCACCACATGCGCAAACTGCACCACATGCTGAGGATGTTGACCCTGCTGAAACTGCACCACATGTTGAAAGTCAAGCAACTCAGGCACCACAATCAGTGAATGAAAGTCAAGCAACACCACTAGCAGCACCAGACGAACCATGTCAGCAGTTTAGGATGAAATTGCAGATTAGGAGGTCATGCCCATGATTGTCTACGTCCTATTTATTTTTTGCATTTCTAATGTAGAATTGGATAACCTTAGGAGGAAATTATATGTATTTTAACTTTTGCCAAACTTCGCTGAATTTCACTTTTACCAAACTTTGTTCAATTTCAATTTTGCCAAACATAGTTCAATTTAACTTTTTCTAGGCTTACATCAATATCACTTAGTTCAATGCTCAAATACATATTTTATTTTCAAAGGGTTGGGACTAATATCAACATAACCACATTAATTCATTTCTTCATTTCACAATAGTACAAAACAGATTGGACTTTAAAATATTACACAAAACAACACTACAAAATATACAATAAGAATACAAGTGAACCTTATTACTAATTGCAACCTCTTCTCAGCAACCTTCAATCAATTCTCTAAATCATTAATCTGCCTCCTTTGTGTGATGATGATGACATCCCTTTCATCAACATCTTCTTCACACCATCATTTGAAGAAGTTACAACACACATTATTGGAACCACCACTCTATCAATCAATAAACCAAAAATTGCAACTAACTTTTTATTAACAAAAAAAAATTGACTGTACAATTAATCCCACCTTGTAATTGGGACAACCCCAAAATTTTATACCAATATTCTTTGGTGTTCTTGTCATCTTCAAAGTTGTCATCTCTCCATAGTTATAACTTGGGATTAATCAATTTCTCGTTGAACCACCAACATTGCAGGAAGTGCTACAACACGGTTGCCTCCAAGGATTAGAACCAGAGGTAAAGGAAGAAGATTGGGACCGTGACATACCTAGACAATAGGATTGCAGGAAGAAGATTACAGGAAGGCACCAACACGAATTGGGAATGGAGGAGGGAATATTGTCAAAATTTCTTCTGCCCAACAATTCATTTTCAAAACCTTAGCTCACCTATTTATCCCCAACTATCTAATTACTATAGTTGTACTGTACACGTAATATACCACAATTCAACGTAATACAAACATGTCATCTGTACAATGCTTCGTTACTAATTTAAACGGCGTCACACAAAAGAACTAAATTAAACAAGAACTACGAAATGAGGACCATTTTAAACATTTGACAAAAATGAGGACCATCTGCAACAAACAGTACGAAAAGGAGGACGAAAAGGTATTTAAGCCATGTTTTAATTAGATAAATTAAAATAATTATTAAATTTACATATTAAATTATTCCATTATAACTAATAATTGAAACTTAATTTGTAGGTGTTAATGATTTAAATTACATTACTATTATATATTTACACATTTAAAAATATAATATGAAAAATTAATCTTTTAATTGATTTTATTATATTTTTTTTAAAATGGGCCAACAAGCTAGGACGAGCTAGACAGGACGGGCAAAAACGAGCTGACGGGTTAAAATCTTCAACCCAACCTGTCCCTTTTAACATGGGTTGACGGGCTGGCACGTTGAGTCCAACCCGATTTGCCACCCCTAGTATTAGCCTTGACTTTTTTGGACTAATGTCGTGACTATGTTCAATAACAATGCTCTTTTTGTACCATTTTCCTTCCTTTTTTCCAACAATAATACCGGTTTGGCATTATTTTTTTTGGCTTGGTACGATCTTCAATTCTAGAGGAATGGAGGATACATAATTTCCTTCACGAGAACAAACTAGCTTTATGTAGTTTATTTCATTATTTGCTCCCCGTATCAAACTTTTTATCCTAATACCAAAGCCACTTTTTATAGCATAATTTCTGTAAAAATATTTGACTGCATCGAACGTATCAAAACACATATGCACTTTTGGAACAATGTCATATTCGTTGTCATTTTGTGCAATATCACTATTGATTTCTTCATTCACGTCATGTGCTGCTTCACTAACAAATTATTTAGCCAACAAAATATTATTAAGTGCAACAAAGGGTTCCATGACAATGTTTATATCGTGACCAAGGTGTTTGAAAATATAATTTATTAAACAATTTATTATTTGATTAAAAGAACAAACTTGTTGGATAATTTATAATTTTTGTGGTGAAAAAAGTTCATTAACCATTATTCAAACCCTAAATAACAGACACAATAAATCAGATCCCAATATTTAAAGATTCTAACACAATGACCCCAATATTTATGTAGATTTTGTGGCCATGGAACCGTAGGAGGGACTTGATGTAGAATAACAGGATTTGGACTCCTTCCTTAAAAAATACAATTCTTCAACAAAACTTATTCCAGGACCTGTAAGGAATGTCCAAGCTGCCATAATTAACCGTGATAGAGAAGACACACAAAGTACTCAAGAATTTGCACGAGATATTGTTGTTGCCACTTATGAGCGAGATTTTAAATCAAATCATTGGTTATGGCGGAGAAGTTCATTAAATTTCATGGTTGATTTTGTTAACAAATAATTAATTTGTTGTTATTTTGAATAAGGCATGAAATAGTCATTGAAACTATTATTGACAGGTCTTGTTAAGGACGAAAACATTAATAATGCTACCCAGTTAGGAAGTTGTAACAACACAACTATCTTTCCTTTTGTGGCATGTATTGTGAAACAATGGAACCCAAATGGCCTAGACGATATGCCAATATCTGTAAAGGTGTCACTCTAGAAAAAACATCTTATGTATTTAAAGCACATCGTTGAATTAATTTCTGCATTACTAACAACAGGATCCAAGTGCCACCGAATGGGCTAGTGTGCACCGAAAAGTCACACTTCATCTAGAATATTGAACAAATCTGAAAGTGGGAGCAATTTTTCTTTTAAACACCATAAATATAATTTCCCTAGTCAGATATTTCAATAACAAAATTAACATTATAACAATATACAACATTTCCTTTTGAACATAATGTTCCTTCTTTATAACAGGTTACAACTTTCAATCACAGAGATAAACTTTGCTACCTCAACATAATTGTCCGAAACATTGTCAAGGTATTGACTAAATTTTTATATCATTTTACCTAAATCATAACGATTCTTCAGTACGTTGTTCATTCATATGGAAATACATTTAATTGAAAAATAGATCTTCAAATCGAACATATGTGAACCGACAAATGAATTGGTCCAAGCCACACTGAAGCCTGTCATTCAGCCTCATCCGTCCACTCAGGATGTTCATAATGAGCTTGGTAAATGGTTGCCAATGTCAACAAATTTCACCACCACCTAACTTCTAACAAATAAATCGTAGTATTCAAGCACTTCTTGCTTGTGAATGTTTTCAACATCTAGTACCCAATCCCAAATGTATTGTTGCCTTATCTGTTATAGTTGTTCCTGCTAAACAAATATGCAAATTCTTACTCAATAGATGACATTCAAATAGAATATGTAAAACCTTACTTCTTTAACTTACTATAACTTACATTTGTGTAATTAGGCATGCTATTGCCATAAAATTTCTTTTCACCATCCCACAGCTCCATCATTTGAAGAACAAAAATACCACAATCATATCTACAACCACCCAAAATCAAATCATTTAAAATCCAAAAATTTTGAACAACAATGACACTAAAATAAGTTGAATAATATAAATGTAAACACTAACAAGTTAGGTTGAATCGAAGTTATGTCGCATTGGACTTCAAATTTTGATCCCTCGTCATCTTTACATTTCAACAACATCTTAAAAAGCAATTCCAAATTATGAACCTACCATGTCAACACAGCAATAATGAAACCAATCAAGTAAAGAATTATGAATACCTATAAAGAACGTATATTGCAAAATTGTAATGCTTACAATAGCATTGTCTATTCTTTTACGATTTTTGTTTGAATTCCCAATTGAATCCAACACAAACAACTTCTTCTGTTGATAGTTAACAACGTAGCACTACTAATGATCCTCATGCACCATTGGGGCAGACAACTGCATAACATAATTAATATTATCATAAACTTTGTGACTAATCAATACAAAAAATAAATAAATAACATAGGAATCTCACAACATCTGCAACCAAAATATCTTCTAACGAAATCAGTGTTGAACAAAATTAAGGCTCATATTCTTTCAATGTCCATTGTCGTCTCTTAACCTTCATCTTGCGTGAGTCGTGCAAGATATAAGTCTACATTCATAACGAACATTAGTTATTTGTAAGTAAGCTAAAGCTAATTCATTTATAACTAAACATTCTTTATACCGTATATAACAGATTGAAAGCTATTCTCTTCATATGATCATATTTTCGTCGTTCAAAGTACATCATTGTGCTTCCACCAAACAAAACATCCTACAAAAAATTATTTACAAATCATGCTAACAAAAACTTTAAACATTAAATACATCTTAAAAGATTTCTTATCATATTGTCAACCTTTTTTTCCTGAACTAAAACCTCAACACTCAGAGATACCTAAAATCTGCTCATTTATATTGGCCACTACCCTACAATTTTAAGTATGTTAGCTACAGATATATTTGTTTATTTAATCATTTCATAACATTAATAAACAAAACATTAGTAATACCTGTAAGGTACACCGAAATAAGTAACAATCTTATACAACTTCATGAAGTCAACTTCAAATGCATGAATTGATGGTTGTTTTGGAACTAGGAGTTAAAGCGCTGAAACATCGAATTCAGAGTTGAAATCAAAAGCTTTCCCAACATCGTCTTGATTCATTCTTTCAACAACAATTGGAGCCTTGTGACGAACTTCATCCTCATGGTCACCAACTTCAACCACAACCTCATCACCTCATTCTCCCTCTACGTCTTGCCTACCTTCTTCATCCCCAACATGACATCGAGACAATATTTCCTCACGCAATACCATCATGTGCTTCTTTATCTTCTGTAGGCCTCTTCTATAATTTCTCAACTTTTTTAACAAATCTTTCGTCGATGCCAAGTTTACATTGACATGCGATTTTTTGGACTGTGGTTCTTCACCAAGTTGCAACGCTATACGAATCATTTCATTTTCATGATCTTCTTCTCTCAACCTTCATTCCCAAAATATCTAAATGGACACAACATATAACAACTTACTATTAAAAAATAGTACATTTTTATAAAGCAAAAATTGTAGGAACTTTTACTTGGCTCTTTTGGAACAACTTCTCAATATGTTTTGACTTTAAGTGAACATCCGGTCAGGCCAATATTCTTAGAAACATTAACTATATATCTGATCCACACAAACAAAGTCTTTCTACACCCCATATCTACACCAAACAACATTGTATATTACATCATTTTAAATATTCTACAAATAACAAATAATCATTACATAAAGTACTATGTACGTGCAAAACTGTTACTGACCCGCTTAGGCAAATCTCCGTCTGCCTAAGTGCCAGAAATGCACGACTTAAACTCTTAACCAAATAACTATGAACTGCTTTACCCCAATTATAACTTAACAATCTGTCTATATGGTCTAAAACACTACAAGGAGTATTACTAACAGTTTTTGAATTCCTAGAAAAGTAAAGGATCACAAAACAAACAAAAATATACAAACGAAATGCATTATCAACGTCATCAAAGTCACTTTGTACCACACTCTTAATCATTTCAATAACATTTTCAATTGTTAATAATTTGTCTTTCATAAGTGAACCCACCACCTCACAAACATTTTTAACAAATTCAACATCTAACCTAAAAATGCCCAATCCTAAAGACATGCAAATGTCAGCACAACTGAATGGAATAGATCGTTTCATCACATGAAACGATTCGTGAGCAGGTAACCAACGCTTCAACATCTCCAACAAAAGAGGGTTACATATCTGTAATGGTTTTCCTATGTGCAAACACCATTTGAATGGTGTATTCTCAATCCTTACACGATGGCTATCCAAGATTAATCCATTTATTTCGACAATGCACTTTGTGTAACAAAATGTACGCAACCGAGCCTAATAATCAATGAAATGCCAAAAATTAATATTTCATTTTACTTTTAACACAAATAATCCCAACAAAATATACAAATAACATCATGCCAATACCTTCTCATTACATCGTAATTTACCAGTCATAACGTTTTCATATGCTAGTACTGCAAAAAAATAGCCTTCAATGTGATTGTACAAAATAGTAACACAAAGCAAAACACATTTTTTACACAACACACAATAACACCACTAAATTAGAACCAATGAAAACCAATGCCCTTCCGGTGAAACACCACAAATTGCACAGGCCCTTCTCCTGAATCCCCATAAATTTCACAACCATCAACTAAATGACCACAAAATTTGAATCAAAACAACAACACACAAGCATCAAAATTCGAAAATCCCCAAATGTGCTTTGTTCAAAAATTTTCTTTCGCCTAAAGCCCCACAATCTAGAACACCACAATAGGAAACTACACATATGGCCACTACAAATGCACATAAAACTGGGGAGAACACAACCAAATCACTTAAACAAACTTCCATCAAAAACGAAAAAAAAAACAAGTTTTTTCCCCCAAAGCTCAAAACTTTACCAAAAAAAAATTAATGATGAATGAAGACGGTGGGAAAAAAAGGTGTAACAGAATCACAACAAACTTACAATAAAACGGTGTGGACAAATGTTCGTAAGGAACAATGGAAGTGGCTTCCGGTGGTTGCCGTTGAGGACTTCTCGTCACCATTATCTCCTCTAATCCAAACAAAGTGTTTCTTTGCTTCTCTCTGTCCAACAATTCTTTCCCTCTATTATTTGCTTTTGTGTCGTTTGTCTTTGCTTAAAAACTTTTCCAACTCCCACACGTGCACCACTTACTTTCATTAAATAAAAATTTATTTAAAAATTAAAACTATCATGCCACGTCATTAATGTAAAATCTGAGTACAAAAAAGTATGTCTGAATATATTTTCGTCTAGTTTAGGGCCATACAATTACTTATACAATTTAATGGGAGACAATAACTACAAAAAGTAGCGCGTTGGTGTTGGATTATGTTCGAAGATGTATGTTTATCACGCGTGGAATGCACGCGCACGAGAAGGGAAGAGTGAAGTTTGAAATTAAACTAGGCAAAATTAAGTAAAGAGAAGAAAAGAAGGGTTTGGTTTGCGTTGTGGTTGGTGGTCACTGATCTTGCTTGAGTGGGTTATTATGAAGTCGTATAGATTGTCAGAACTGGACGACACTGAGCTTCGTAGCCTAATTGCTCGTCCTCGTATCGATTTCACTTCTGTTTTCTCTCTGGTCTGCCCCTCTCCGTCCCTTCACACTTTCCCTCTTTCTCACCGTCGTTTTCAATCTCTCGTACTTATCTTTGCAGGTCAACCCCATTCTTGACCATGTTCGACAAAGAGGCGATGCTGCTGTCAAAGAGTGAGTTCCTGCTTCTTTGTTCTTTGCTCTTTGCTCTTTTCATTCCTCTTTGTCACTCTCGTTACCATCATTTTCAACTTCTTACAATTCTTTCCGTATTTCTGTAGATATACTTTGAGATTCGACAAAGTTCAATTGGATGACATTGTTCAACTTGTCGCCGACCTTCCAGATCCACTGGTATTTTTGTTGTTTGTTCCTATCACCGTTCCGTTATTTGTTTGAAGTATCCAAGTTATTAAATTTTGACTTTGTGCATTGCATTTCATTGCAGCTTGATGCGCATGTTAAGGAAGCTTTCGATATCGCCTACAGCAATATATATGCCTTTCATGCTGCTCAGAGGACTCCAGAAACAAATGTTGAGAACATCAAAGTATGATAATATCTTATTCCTAACGTATTCACTTTTCATTAGTGGACATTGGTGTTTCTTCTTTTCTGAAACTTCTTTTTGAGTAGGTTCTGGTAGGATTATCTTGCCAGGAGATAATTCGAGCTCTAACAAAATAAAATACCTTCTGAAATAAACTTCATGTCCGTCTGTCTGTCTGTCTTATGTTAGTATTTTGAGTTTTCTGAAAATGTCAGGGAGTCCAATGCAAGCGAGTTTCAAGAAGTATTAATACTGTGGGCCTTTATGTTCCAGGGGGAACTGCTGTACTACCTTCAACAGCCCTGATGCTTTCAGTTGTAAGTTAAATTTATTTATAATTAGTTTATGTATTGTTCTCCATCCTATATTGGCATCGGGATTGTTGATAATAATCATCATCATCTTCTTATCAGATTTTATTAATCTTTGATTGTTTTATTTATATGCCAGCCTGCACAGATTGCTGGATGTAAAACTGTCGTTCTTGCTACTCCTCCAGCTCAGGATGGCACTATATGCAAGGTACTCATCTGTATTGTATGAAAACATATTTAAGGTTAGTATCTTTTCTGACCAATGTTGTTCTCTGCAGGAGGTAGTGTATTGTGCAAAGAAGGCAGGGGTTACTCACATCCTCAAAGCTGGAGGAGCTCAGGTTTAAAGCATGATAAAATTTCACCCTTGTCTTATCTGTTTCAATAGTTTGAAATTAATGTCCTTATGTTTAATTTAATTTTATGTTTGTGTACTTGTACTAATGATTAAATAATCATTAATATGACATTGTTTGACACTGTAGGCCATATCTGCCATGGCTTGGGGAACTGAAACTTGTCCCAAGGTAGATCCGCGTTTCTCATTAATCTCATTTGTTTTTTTGTTGAAATTTCCGTTCATTTATTGTTTATAGCTATTAGATTGAGCTCATTTCTTTTCTTACTATTGCATGTTATCGTATTTGGATTTGATTTACTTAATTTTTTTATATCTGATAAGGAGCTGAGACCTCCTGTTAGGTATGTCTACACTAAGCAAAATAGGAGGGACACAAGGGATGATGCCGTTTATAATTGTAACAGAAATAACTAATAGCTAACTACAGTAAGTTGGTTGTTGATCAGGTAAATATTATAAAAAGGGGGACAGAGTTAGGGAGGGGTATCGTAATTGGTCATTGTTGGGGAGAGTACAGATGTCTTGAAAACCTGTAATTCAGTTTCCGAGCAAGTAATAAAGAATCTCTCTTCATTTTCTGATCCAGTTCGTATATTTTATTCTGTTTTAGCGAGGTAAAGCCCTTATATTCTTGAATTCCCCCCACTACCTCTGATAGGCTGACCGTCTTAATGTATTCTTTAATTATTGAATTATATATAGAATGGGTACTATGAAAAAGAGGGTATTTACAATTTAATCAGACCTATAAAGAACCTAGTTTAATCTTACTCTCGCAAACCTTTTTTCTTTTTTGCATACCAGAAAGCTTTTTACAAATCTATTTTAAACACAAGAAAACATAACATGAAAACAAAAAACTTTTGGATTGTTGAATAAAAAAATGATATAAGAAAAACAACGGAACCATAGTAGTATTTTAAAGTAGTTTCACAAAGAGAAAAAAAGTTGGTTTGTTTAAAAACGCTATAACCAACTGTGGTATTATGTTAGAATTTGCTCATATTCAAGATTTATAGGATCTTTTAAATGTACTGTCTAATTTGTAAAGAGTCCAGAACATTATTTGAAATTTCTCCGTTTATTTTGTAACCGAAAAATTTAAATACATCATAGTTCTAAAGTAGTATTTTAAAGTAGTTTCAGACAGAAAAAAAGTTGGTTTGTTTTAAAACCAACTTGGGTATTATGTTATAATTTGCTCATATTCCAGATTTATAGGATCTACTAAATGTAATGTGTAATTTGTAAAGAGTCCAGAACATTATATGAAATTTCTCCATTTATTTTGTAACCCAAAAATTTAAATACGTCATAGTTTTAATCTTTTTCATGATTTCTGATTTTGAGTTTTGTGATAATGCTTTTGTAGGTTGAGAAGATTTTTGGCCCGGGAAACCAATATGTCACAGCTGCAAAAATGATTCTGCAAGTGAGCTGTGAAGCGCTGTTTTTTTCTATTATATATAGTGCTTTACTCTTCAGATCTTATAGTTCTTCCTGCTTTGCATTACTGCTCAAAATCTTCTGCAGAACAGTGAAGCCATGGTTTCAATAGACTTGCCAGCCGGTCCATCCGAAGTTTTAGTTATTGCTGACAAGCATGCGATACCTCGTCATGTAGCTGCCGATTTGCTTTCCCAGGTTTAGTTAGCTCTAAATGTTTCTATATAGTAAATATGGTAAATGAGAGGCTATCTACACTCATAGTGAGAATTGATTATCTGTTTTTTTTTACTCTCTTAGCAAGGTATCTCATGCTCTTGTAATTTATTTAGTTATAACTAATTCTAATTTCTTGAAGCTTTTTTTTTTCTGCATTATGATGTTAATTATTCCAAAACACAATTCAGTATGAATAATGATGTCTGGTAGAAAAGAGACTTGCTGTTGTCTTCTAGATTATTCTGTAAAAGATGTTTAGGATGTGGTTGTCAATCATATAGGGACCTAGGTGTTTTCACTCAGCCATATGGTATTTGTCTTCAGACTTTAACATATATAAAATAGATTTGCTGAAAGCTCACCCTGAAGCATTTTTCTGAGACACTTCCGCCCAAGTTGGTATCAAAGTTTGTCTCCAGCAGCTGGAGGCCAGTGTCAATTTCTCCAGTGACTACCAGATCTGGATCACCTCAAGTGAGACACAATTGTGGTCGTCGTGAAGGCAAAATCCACTACACCCGTGTTCATGCACAGCTTCTTTACACGGTCTAGTCACCGGCGTATAGTTCACACACTGCATCCACTACACCCGCGTTCATGCACAGCTTCCTTACACGGTCTAGTCACCGGCGTATAGTTCACACACTGCCCGCGGGTGACCACAACAGAACCGCATCCCTCCAGCTGCCTTGTTGCCTTCTTCCGGCCGTACAGTCTTCCACTATTGGGGACCCTTTGAACCTTTAAAACATGTAGCTCCTTTTGGAAGAAGACTAATAGTATCTATGCTAATGATATTCAACAGCTCTTAGTTTTCCAATAAATTAGCATCTCTTAAACAGATCTCTTTTACAGCGGAAGCTTAGGGGGTTGAGGAACTGAAAATGTTCCTTGAAACTGATTTACTTGAAGAAATTAAGAAGTTAGACAAGATGTACGTAATGATGGTTCTTCATGCTTTGAATCCAGAATTTGATCATGAATATATCAAGTTCTTATTAGTCAGGAAGTTCCTTCAATGGAGAGCTTGATAGCAAGACTTTCTCCTGTTCCAACCCCTAAAAGTGGAAGTCTTCTTGTTCCTGTTGAATCTTTTGTAATGTTATTCACACAGGGAAGAGAGGGTTGCAGTAAGAGAGAACGTTGTGGTCGAAGTGAATGTCCTTAATGATCAAACGGTAAGACTTTGGGACATATTCAAGAGTAATGCTATTCTTTGTATGGTTTTCCTAACAAAGTAGCAACTGTCTCCCGGATTGACAGAGTTGAACCAAAGTTTTTTATGAAGAATGTCATAAATATCTGAGATTAAAAACAGCCTAGCACAATTTCCCGCAACTCTATCATTTAAAAAAGTAGCATTTCTTAATCTGTGAAAGTCAGAATCTATGGACAATTGATACAGTTATTTTTAACCATTAACCATATCTTTGGTTACTCTTTGTATTGTTTTTCCTAACAAAGTAGCAAATGTCCTCCCGGATGGAGAGTTTAAATTAATCGTTTTTGTGAAGAATATCATAAATATTTTAGATTAAAAACAGCCTAGCTCAATTTTCAACCCTATCATTTCAACAACTTGCATTTTTTAATCTGTGAAAGTCAATTTAGGTATTTCTAATCATTAACCATATCTATGGAAATAAGTCCTTGTTCTCTTCTGATTCCTCACTGTATCGTAAGCAAAGTTGCTTCTCATGTACGTAATGATGGTTCTCATGGAGTATGACAAATCTCTCTTTCTTCCTCATTGAACTTAGAATCTCTACTTGTTTAAACCGTCCTTAGACTAATCTCTTTTAGTTGATTAACTAAGTCATTAAATTACTCTTTAAAATTTGATGCAATTCTTCTGTAGTACAAGCATGCTACAGGTCGGCTGATTGACATATATCATGAATCCAGAGGACTATATTTTCTTGAAAACAGCTCTTCCGCCGTGTCTTCTTTATCCAAACTCGCATGATAAATTGGGTCATCTACACTTATCAAAATCGGAGAAAATCGATCTTGAATTTAACACACCTCAAGTCTTGTAGTATAAGTTAGATCTTCTTTTCATAAGAAATATGAAACAAGATGTAGTTTAGCTTTTTCCTCCATTGACTTCCAATCACATTACATTGCATCTTTTGGGTTTATATATTTTGTTACATTCATTGATAAATATTCCATATAAACTTGGGTTTATTTAATCAACGGTCGATATGAACATTTTTTTTTTCATGTCTTTTCGTCATGAAATTAAATCTGAATTTGACAAAACGATCAGAATTCTTAGAAAGTGACACTGCCAAAGAATATTTTCGTTATGCTCTTCGCTTTTAAGCACATATGGTGTTTTGTATCAATCTCATAGTGTTTTGTATCAATCTATTTGTCCCCAAGTGTCTCCCCAAAAGAAAAAATAGATTACAAGGTGATATCGCCAAAAGAAAAAATAGACTACTAGGATATCGCCTAAAGAAAAAATAGGCATTTAGTTAAAAATACATACCGCTAGTGTAATTTAGCCTTTTCCACCATCATTTAGACATTTAGGGTCCAAATCGCATTACATCTTTTGGGTTTATATATTTTGTTACATCCATTGATAATTACTCCAATGAACATGGGTTATTTAATTGAAATGATCTGAAATTTTGTTTATTTACATGTCTTCTTCCTTAATTGCCGTATGGTTTACAATTTGAAAAATATGGAAAGACAAACATGTCTTTTGGTTAGGTACAGAGACAAGCACATTATATGCTTATCAATACTAGCAAGCATTTACACTTAAACAAGATATATTTTGTATTTATTCACCGGCCTAAGAACTTTTTGTCCCTTCTATATAATGCTGATGTGTCTGTAACTACTGTACGATTTTCAGGCTGAGCATGGCCCTGATAGTCAGGTTGTGCTTGTGATTGCTGGTGAAGGCGTGGATTTGAATGCTATAGAGGAGGAACTCAGCAAGCAGTGCCAGAGTCTACCAAGAGGAGAGTTCGCTGCTAAAGCCCTGACCCACAGTTTTATTGTTCATGCACATGATATGCTTGAGGTCAGTAGTGTTGCCCAAGTTCATCCATGTATTCTCAGTTCCACTAAAAACAAAGTGAAGAGCAAGAGAGAAAACAAGTTGTCCGTAGAAATTAACACAGATGTTAGGCTTATCTATGCCTATGTTTTTATATATGTGCTTCGGTAGTTGACACAACTTTGTATGCTTAATCCTGTTTTCATAAAATGCTGTAGCATTATCTCTTCATATGCCATAATTCATAACTTCGTTATCCTTGAATTTACAATGTTTACTTAAATGCTAATTCCTCTTGTTAGTTTGGTTTCAATCAACATCTTTATTACGTCTTTGCTGGTTTTTCAGAACCTGTTGTTTCTTTTTCATGTTGCAGTCAATCAATTTCTCAAACTTATATGCACCTGAGCATCTAATTGTCAATGTGAAGGATGCAGAGAAGTGGGAGGGTTTTATTCAGAATGCAGGTATGGCTTTGTCATATCGTTAGTTGCTCTTATGATGGGGGTTTCGGAGATGACTTTGTTGCTAGTCGTACGTATTATATCTGCACTCTCATATATTGCTCAGAATTGAACTTGGTGCCAATTGCAAACATCTTCCTTTTTCTTAAAAGAACTGTCTAGCCAACGTAGATGTAATTTTGAACATGTATTAGGCGCTTTGATGTTTTTTCCTTGACCTTTAGATTCAAGATCTAGCTTTAAGTGCCTGTTTGTTGCCTCTGCAGGGTCTGTATTTTTAGGGCCGTGGACACCTGAGAGCGTTGGTGATTATGCAAGTGGGACAAATCATGTCCTTCCCACTTATGGTTATGCAAGGATGTATGGTGGTGTTTCATTGGATTCTTTCTTGAAATACATAACAGTGCAATCTCTCACAGAAGAAGGCCTCAGAAAACTTGGGCCATATGTAGCAACCATGGCAGAAGTTGAAGGTCTCGATGCCCACAAGCTGGCAGTTACCCTAAGACTTAAGGACATAGAAGGCAGGCAGGTTTCATCATGACATGATAATTTACGGTAAGCCTACTATCAGTTTCTTTATTATTTGTCTTACATAAAATTAGTACAGAAGCAATTGCCATTTTAAGTCATGTAACCATAATGGGTATTGAAATTTTAAATTTTGGTGAAAATTGATTTTTTTTATAGAGTCGTCGTTGAGTTTCTGGAGGGATCGTATGGGAGAAAGTGAACTGTGCTCAAGAGCTTTGATACCATATTTGAAAGCTAGAATTCAGAGAAACTGAAGTGAAAAAACGTTGGACCATGGTTTTCTGTTAAGGATGATGGGTAAAAGTTTTGGCAAGTCCTAATGTGAAGGGAATGATGACCAAATAAAGAAACATCCAATATGTAGTAGCGAGTTAAACAGCCGTTCATGGTAACTCACATATTTTAAAGACATTTCCTTGAGTTATAGAAATTTAAAATAATATACAGGAGACAAAGGCAAAAATTCATGAAAGCAGGGGCATTATTGAGCACGTAAGCTAGAACATTATAACTATGCATGAAATATCATCATAGCAAGCTAGAACATTATAACTATGCATGAAATATCATCATAGCTTCCTAGAGATTTAGCTTCTTTAATTAACTTCTTAGATGCTTTTTCCGCACCGTCCACATTCTTGATACAGTCACAAGCCTCTTGATTTGTCATCACCTGCGATACAGGGGCCAGTTCTGTTTCTCATGATCAAGGTTCTTACATGTCATTTCGTTATTGCATGTAATTGCATGATTTAATATATTTGTATTTTTACTTGATCTGGATTGAACGAAAATAAAATTCATGTATAAATACAGAAAATAAATTTCTCCACATATAAGAAATTTAAAAATACAGATGACATGGTTCTCGTGTGTGATTAAGGGAAGAAAAATGAACTATAAGGACCGAAGAAACCTAGGGTTGTTTCCTACTGTTCAGACCATGTTGCTGGAGCTAAGTGTAAAGTCGGTAAATATGAAAATTCTAGAATTTGGTTTGGCACCAATGAGCACATACAGAATTGTATGTTTCGGTATGATATAGGTTAATTTTTGACCATAAAAATATGCAAATGAACTTGGCATGACATGCTATGTATTTCATTTCACCATACTTCCATGTTTCTTCTTGTCCCTAAACTAATTTTTTGACCATTTGCTTAGTAATCTCACTCAGTTATTCTACAATGAATTAGCAATTGATTAGAAATATGAAATTATTCCTCTTTTCAATATTTCTTATCCTTTATATTTTTGGCTTTGCATCTAACTTTATATTTCTTTAAAGGTTTAAAATTGTAGAGTTTAGGTTTATGCTTGCTCTACTTCAGCCAAAGTGTGTTCATCTGTAATTATAAGATGCATGCAATATTCTCGTACCTTCCACACACCATCACTTGCCAAAATAATGAATTCAGTGTCTTCATCAATCTTCTCAATGGTCACATCCGGTTCTGCCGTAATGTGCTTCTTTAGTTTTCCATCTCCAAATGCCCTTGTCATTGCTAATTGTCCATCCACTCTTGGAACATTCCCTGATTAAGTCATTTTTGGCAATTTAGATACATTCCCTGATTAAGTCATTTTGGCAATTTAGATAATGTTCAGTACTGGCAATTCAGATAATGTTCACGAAGGGAAATATAAATAAAATCAAATGAGAAGAAAGGCCAAAAGGTAGGTGAAAAAAATTATAGGATGTCTATATTATAACCCTAGAAACATAAAGTCACTGGTGAATGCACCAAAAGTAGGAAAAAGGGGGTCTCACAGTGACAATTTTGAGCAAGAAAAGTTTAGGGCGAGGGAAGGCTTGTCCATTTGGAGGACAGGGTAAGCTACTAACGTTAACAGATATTTTCAGTGAGATTACATTAACATGACATGGAACAAATCAAATGTTGGATTCCTAAATTAGATCAAATTGTGCAGTTGACATAACATGTTGAGCCTCACGCATGCATGTTTAGTCTACATGATCCTACAAGTTATAGGAATTACATTACGTGATTGGATGTTGCAAAATAGTGCAGTAGAGTAATCTTGTACGATAATTAATAAGCTGTAGTTTGGTAGTAGGCACTGCTGTGCATACGGAGGCATGGTATATTGAAAATTCATATTAGCAATATTTGACAAATAGATGCAGCCTATGACTAGAAATAGGGCAAGCATATCAGGCAGACAATTGCGGGTTATCAAGCATTAATACTAAAGGATACGTGTAGAGATAGATTTTATCCTTTAAAAGCATGTATCATCATTATACTAGTGATACTGTTCTCATACTAGTAATATTGTTCTCATGTACAAGATAGAAAAAATGTTCTATATTGGCACTATAAAGAAGATGTATATGTTAACGATTAAATTTTAAAATTTAAATATCAGTTATCAAGTTCCAGAATTAAATTTCTAATATTTTAATTTTTGCCCTGAAGTAGTTTTTGGCTATTCAAAAACTAACTTATTTTCTTGGATGAGCAAAAAAGTTGAAGTTTTAAGTCTATAGATATTGATGAATTTATTTCATCATTACCAGGTCTCTTGGACACAAAACCTCCTCTGCTCTCAACAAGAGCTTTTTCCTTCTCTGGATCATGGTCCACAGTAAGTGGGTTTGCTCGACCATTTTTGCATGATATTGCTCTAGAATCACCAACATTGGCTACCAGTAGCTTTACTCCATTGACTAATATTGCTGCAACTGCTGTTGATCCTCCACGTGAATCAGCTACGTTTTCTAAAACCTCATCATCCGTTGCTTTGCATGCTTTCTTAATAGCTTGCACTGGATTTTCCCAGAAACCAGGCTATTGATGCATGATTAAGAAAACAAATATTAGTGAGAATAATAATGGTGTGGACTGAAATATAACAGTTACTAAAGGATATACCTCACTCAGTATATTTTCGAATAGATGGTTTCGCAAGTATTTTGCAACTTCATGACCGGAGTGACCATCAAATATTGCATACAATCCTAAGTCATAACCATCGAGATTCCTATGTTGAGCGAAAATATAGTCTTCCATACCATGGTTCATCTGTCCTTGTATTAAGTGATATCCATGGATGAAATGTCGAGTTGAAGGGTTATTTTTTTCATCCGAGTATCTTGTGACCATACCCTTGTGAGGTTGCTCCTGTGTTTAACAAATTTCAAGCTTTCCTATGTTAGATTGTGATGATAAAATCCCTGTCTTTTACCCATGATCATTTGATTTTGGTGAGAGCATGCATGGGAATGAAGTTTTGTAGAGAACGAGAAGCTAAAATGGTTAACCATAGGCTCAAGATGCAAAAGCTATTTCTCATAATCTGTTGACTGATAAAAATCAAGTAGATACCTAACCTATTTTAATGATTGTACTTGAAAGCAATTGTAAAATTCCCACAAGAGCTTGAAACAATTATGCAGAAAATATAAATAGCTTGAAACGATTATGTAAGCACAAAACTTAAACAGCTTGCTTATGTAACAAGAAGCTGGAATAAATCACCATAGTCCAAGAATCATGGTAGAAATCTGGCGTGATACGATGGATAACCTGCTGCTTACATTGATGTTCTTTAGAGACATTTCCAGAAAAAAGTTGTATGAATAAATATCATGACAGGATATCATCGGATAAAGATAGGATACCTCTGTAGTATTTGGACCTTTATCTTCTGGTAAGTAGTCTGCATTATCTTGATAGTCATCCACTGCATCATATTCTCCTCCTGCTTTTTCTTTGATCATGTACTTACCAATAACATTTTTATCTTCATCTTCATTATAGTTTTCTTCTCTAATAGTGTTACCCTCTGGCTGCTGTTAAATGCAAAGTAAAAATTTGCTGGCAAAGATAATGAAGGTGCACCACAAACGAAATCAATCAATCACAATACTAGGGTTTTTAGGATACTCCTAATAATTTATCTTAAAGAGAAACTTTGTTCAGACCAACAAAATAAGTAATGGACAGCTAGGGGATAAATACAGGTGACAAAATATAGGATGATGATCTGAAAATGCAGTATAAGCTTTTGAAATAATATATGGTTGGGACATACTCCAACATCATGCTTTCTTTATGTTACAACTAATCTAAATGAGTTATGATTGAAGTTCTAAATTGAAATTTAATACTTATTAAGAGGGCGCTAGTATTCTATAACATGCATTTAAGTCACATTAAATCGATTGAGTTATACTTGATTTGATGTATGAAGTGTTTTGAATGTTTGTTGACATGATGTATTAAGTTTGAAGAAAATCCATAGCTGAAGATAAATAAAAAAGTATTATATTTATAATTTTCATAGTTAATATTTATAGTATTAATAGTTATTGAAGGATTTGGTATATTGGTTGCACGTGTGCGTGTATATATAATATAATATTATATTATATTATAGATGAGAATGCACAGAACGAGAATGAAAGAGGATAACCTTTCTTTCAAAAGAGTCTACATAGCTTCCTCTTCTTGATATTCTCTTCTAATTGAAAAGGAATTATATCAGAACATTGGTACTAACTGTGTCCTAAATTCAGGGGAGGTTTAAAATCCTGAGTGTCCTTGCACCAAAGAACTATACGTTTCAAATGATATATGTAGACAATAAAAATGATTAAAAATAATGAATAATTATAACTAAAAGGACTAAGTATTTAAAATTTAAATACCTTTTTTTCTTCAAACACATCCAAACAATGCTATACGATAAATAAAAGTTGCTTGATATACCTTGAATGCAGAAGGATGTCCATCACTAATCAAGGATGACTTTCTTTTATGCAAGTTAGATTTGGCCTGCTCAAGACAAAACAAAAAAAAATGTCAAGCCAGAACATGTTATGATGCTTCATAAATATTTATTTGGATTGTACTAAATAAAATTTGAGCTTTTGTTTAAGAAAAAGTTACATAAGTATTGCATAAAATAACGATTTAGAACACATGAAGTTTTGTATGTGTGTGACGGAAGAGGTTTGAGTTCATCCAACATCACATGGATATGCGTTATGTCTCCAACTTTAGATGGATAAAGAGACATAATTTTCCCCGTCACATAAATGCAATATTACTTTTGTAATTTGTTTTTTTTTACTGTATTTACTTAATTCTTTTACAGCCATCCCATAAAAATATCTAGATTTTCTTTAGATAAAGTTTTGGTTGGAAATAAATGGAAGGGAGGAAATAGTTTCTTTTAGAAATAACTTTCAAATATTTTGAATGGATAAAACTAAAACCCTGTCCGTTGCTTCCATTCTCCAACAAATAATTACATTCTTTCTTCTGTTTCAAATATAAGTCTCCTTCCTCTCTCTTTCACATCTTAAATGATGTGGATGTCTTTCACAGAAGACAAGCTCCAAGTTAAGTCTCCTATTAAAGTCTCATGTTTTGAATCTCCATATTCACTTTCACATAATCTTGGACTTTTTAACTGCATATAATCTGCTGTTGACTTAACCCATGATGAATATACAGATACATGCTTCATCCTTTACCAGTAGAATTACGAAAATATAGAGGGGGTGTTTACTTACATACTAAGTCACCTCTTGCATGAAATCAGCTTACGTACGTACCTTCATCATATTTGTTTGAGGCATGACTTTGTCTTTTGCTGAGTTCAGATTTCAGAAGTTGAGGAATAACAATGGCTGTTGTTGAGACCGAGAAAGAAACAGAAGCATGGTAAGCAATAGGTGATACTGGTATATGTATATATTTCTGAAACACCATGTGCAAGTGTCCTTGCTGGGAATGGAAGGACACGTGGCTTAAGAATGCATGGGGTAGTGTCATTCACCGCTAGTTCTGTTTGTTTTGGCATACTTCACAATAATCTATTTCATTTCATTCTAGCTTTTACTTCTCCAGAAGGAACCACATTCGTTACTCTATTGCCAACAGATTTAAAAAAAATAAAAAAAAAATTCATAGCTTCATTTTACTTTTCCAGACATTATAGCTTCAGAGTATCATAACTTTCCTCAAAATGAATACTATTAACTAAAAATGCTTTTTACAACCTTATAACGAGGAATGTTTTTCCTGAACATATCTGAAAAACTTGTTTGGTTAAACTTAAGTTGATTTTTAATTTAAAACAAAGCAAATAACAATTATATTTAAAAAAAATTAAGTAAAATAATTAAAACAATTATATTTCAATAGAATAATTAAGTAAAATAATTAAAGTTCATACAATTTAAATATTTTGTCTTTTCATCCGATATCTGACTTATTCGTTTAGAGTAGGGGTCTTAGGACCTGATCTGGCGAGTCGTCTCTCAAACTCGCTTAAAATACGTGGGACCGATTTAGAAGTTGAATTGCAAGTTCGTCACAATCTGACATGTAATGGCCCGTGGTCTACACGGGCTGGTCCGTGGTCTGCGGCCATAAACTTAAGTTAAAGTTAATAAGTTAGTGTACTGCTGCAGAGAGTGAGAGAGAGAGACCAAATCCGCTCCTCCTCCTTTCCTCACTTTCATCACTAAATAGTGAACTGAGCACACCATTGACCAACCAACCAATTGATGCTGCTGACCAAGCCATTGACTGTCAGCGCCGCTGTCACAGACCGCATTACTGTCGATTGACGGTCTCTCCCACCATTCACGGTCTGCTGCCGCAGGCTCGCAGCCACTCACGACCAGTGCCGTTGCCATAGAGTCGCAGTCTCACAACACAACCACTCACGACTGTCATTGTTTTCCTCCCAACCATTGACGATCATTGCATCGCAAGCCAGAGGAGCGCCACCACTCACGAGCTCATGCAACGCTGCGATTGTTTCCTTTCCCCCAGCCATTTGACGTTGCGTCGCTGCCGTTGAACGTTTCCTCCCAGCCATTGACGCAACCGCACCGCAAGCCAGAGGAGCAACCACCCATCTTGATTTTGGCCAACCATTGACGAACACGAACCACGTCTGCATCTGTCCTCTCGTCGACCAGTTTCTTCACGATTATTCACACAGGTTTTGAGTCTTTTCTTCAATTTCATTTTCATTGCTTTGTATGAATCTGCAATAGCTTGTATTGTTGCTGAATTGATTTGCTATTGAAATTGGGTTCGTTTGAAATGTGTGTTCCTGTTGAATTGTGTGTTGTCGCTAATTGTGTATTGTTGTTGCTCTGCTGAATTGGTTTATTGTTTGAAATTTATTTTGTTGTTGCTGTGTGTTGTTGCTGCTCAATTGGTGGCTGTTGTTACAACAATCATGTTTATTGCTGGTTGCTGCTGATTTGATTTGGTAACGTGTGTATTGTATCGAGAAATTGATTTGGGATTAATTTAGAAAAAAGAATGGCCGATAAGGATGATGTTAATATACCTCTTTGTGAAAATTAAATTGAGGAAGATGATACTAAAAAAAAGTCTGAAACAATAGACTACCACCATGAAGATGTTTCTTGGACTGTTTTTATTTGAACTTTGTTTATTGGATTATTTTCATGTTTTAAGACTATGGATTCTTTTACATTGTTTATTGCACTTGATATGATGTCCGGTACTTGTTTATTACATTCGTTTTGATGCTCCAAGACTTCATTTTATGGAGTGTTTTTTGTGTTGTTTATTGTACTTGTCCAGGTTTTGGTTTATTGCACTGTGATAATGCTCCAGGATTTCTTTTCATTGCAATGTTTTTATGCTGTAGGACTGTTTTAAAATGCTCAGGAAGTGCTTTTAAGTTAAAAAATAAAAAAATGTCCCAACTATGCGGGCTGGTGCACAGCCGCAGGCCAAGCGATGTAAGCCCACATAAAATGTGGATGTGTGGGCCGGGCTAAACGGACAGCCAGCCTGCCCGTCCGCATCGCCATCCCTGGTTTGAATCCTTAATATTTTGCTTTTAATACATGAATGTTCTCAATTGAATTTAATCATTTCAGACATACTTTATTCCTAATTTTGAGTTTTAAATTACAAAATTAAAAAATATATTATATAATTATTAAATAACTGAAAATTAGAAAACATATTATACAATTACCAAATAATTAAAAATAATTCCTAAATCCTGATTGTAAAAGTTAATAAAAGAATTATTTTTTTAGGAGATTCTACCGAGTTTACATCAAAATTGAGTTTGCTTCCAAATTCATTCAAAAGCTATGTGTAGAAATGTATCGAGTTAACTCTCAAGTTTAATAACTATCTAAATATTATAATAAACAAAAATATGTGGAGACAAAAAAAATATGTGGAGAATGTCCCAACCATACCATGAACTAAGTGCAAATACACAATACAAAGTAAGCAGTCACCAGTAACTTCCAAGGAAGGCCGTTTACTCTGTATTGAAGAATCCCTCAGAACACAGTAAGCGGCCTCCAGTAACTTCCAAGATCACTTATTCTGCATTGAGGAATCCCTAAGTACATAGTAAGCGACCTCCAGTAGCTTCCAAGGTCGCTTACTCTATTATGAAAGGACGCTTATTTTGTACTGAGGAATCCATCAGAACACAGTAAGCGACCTCTAGTAACTTCCAAGGTCGCTTACTCTATACTGAGGAATCCCTAAGTACACAGTAAGCGACCTCTAGTAGCTTCCAAGGCCGCTTACTTCGTACTAAGGAATCCATTAGTACACAATAACTGACCATTAGTAACTTCCAAGGCCACTTACTCTATACTAAGGAATTCTTTAGTACATAGTAAGCGACAATCAGTAACTTCCAAGGCTGCTTACTCTGTACTAAAGAATCCCTTAGTACACAATAAGCGGTCATCAACAAGTTCCAAGGCTGCTTACTCTGTACTAAGGAATCCCTTAGTATATAATAAGTGGCCATCAGCAACCTCCAAGGCCGCTTACTCTATACTAAGGAATCTCTTAGTACACAGTAAGCGGCCATCAACAACCTTCAAGGCCGCTTACTCTGTACCAGGAAATCTCTTAGTACACATTAAGCAGCCTCAAACATCTAACCCTGACTACTCAAATAATTAGGCGACCCAAGAAGTGTTTGGCCCTTCAAATCCACATGCCCGCCTACCTGATAATGCATACATAGGATCCCCCATAAAGTATGTGGCATCCGTCCATATTGACTGACAAACCGCTTACCAACAACTATCGAAGGCTCTTCTGGTAATTTCACTCATTGTCACTGGATCTAGAAATAGTTAAAAGAGGTATTTTGGACCCAAAAGCCCACTCCAGGTGGTATCCACAGGTAAAAAAAGTATAAATAATACAATGTTCTATGCATTGATTACGCATTAAAATATTTTATGAATCTCTGACATCACCAGTGTTAACTTAAGCATCAGAGTATCTTTTGCAGGCACCCTTGCACCGTCATCGGAGTAGGAAGACATCTAACCAACAATCAAGTGTAAGAGCAACCCAGCAGACTTGTGGAGTACAACTTGGTCCCATAAGAACATAAACATGAAAAGATAATTAAGGTTTCTTAACATATTTTCTTATTATTTAGTGTTATATAGTTGTCTACAAAATTCGATTTGACATTTAAAGGCTGGTAGAGGCTCTCCATGTACAAAAACAAAGGAATAATAATGATAAAAAATCTTAATTGAAAACAAATTAAAATATAAAGCTTTAATTGAAAAATATAAAAAACTTTGATAGTTAATAAAACAAAATTTGTTAATAAAAATATAATTAAAAATATTCAAATTTATTAGATTATCATTTTATTAGGTCTAGTTTTATTTTTGTTTTTATTCTAATAATTTTATTTTATATATTTATAATAAACATGAAAACCCAACATTAAGGTGATTTTTAGACAATGAATGAGTAACAACACTGCTGGATGAATTTAAGTAAATTTTGGTGGATTTGAGTAAATAAATTTTACCTATTTTCTTTTAAGAGATTTAAAAATATATTAATAGGATTTATTAGGGGTGGCAATTAGGGCCCGGCCCGCGGGCCCGGCCCGCAGAAAAAATGTGGGGCGGGCCAGGATATTGAGCCCGCAAGCCCGCGCGGGCTCGGCCCGCACGGGCTAGCCCGCGGCCCGCGCGGGCCGGCCCGCAAGCCCGCATAAAATTTAAAAAAAAAAAAAAAACTTGTACTTGTATATATTAATTACTTCTTTTATGGACTCTTGCATTAACATTTCAAATTCTTGTATAATTGGAAAAAACAAGTATTGTGTAATTTTTAATGTGCTAAAATTTAAAGAATACATTGTGTATGTCATAGTATGAATATGATGAAAATGTTGAATTATCAATTTATCATCTAATTCCCCAAAGTCTTTACTTAATTTTGTGAA
>Ga0214544_1000755_pt1 | contig 62332 bp, 22 predicted proteins | sample CNSS3metaG_FD_160074 | JGI IMG/M metagenome (GOLD analysis project Ga0214544, IMG submission 160074) | Root nodule microbial communities from cowpea collected in UCLA plant growth center, Los Angeles, California, USA - CNSS3 | ecosystem: Host-associated > Plants > Roots > Nodule | place: USA... | reverse complement strand
TATATATCAATTCTTTATTTTTTATAATTATTTGGTTTGTCATGAAACTCATTCACATCTCCAATATATTTTTCATCTTATCATAACATTTATATAATTATGTTAAAATGATGTATGTCAATTAAAATTTTTTTATGTCTCATATTTGGATATTTCTATTATTTTTTAATATTTTTATTTATTGTATATTTTCCTTTCACATGAGTATATTTAATACTCTAAATTTAAGTGTTTAATAGCATAAACATTTCATTTACTAAGTAATATAAAAAAAAAATCTTTACTTATTTTTATTAATTTTTGTTTTATTTGAAGAACTCTTTTGTTTTGCTAAAACAATTATTTCTCAACCATTGAGTATATATGTTGATATTTGAAAAGTGATTTTAGATGTCTAAGGTATTTTTCATCTTATTATACCCTTAATTATACATTCGTTTTCCTTGTGCGATTTCTTTCAATAGTTTCCTAGACATACATTTGTTAATTTTTTAATATTTTTATTTGTTGTTTATTTTTACCATGTAGAATATTATTTCAGTATATTTTATCTAATTATTTTTTATTTTCTAACTCATTATATCAATCATACTTTAATTTTTTACTATAAATAACTTTTATTTACTACAATATCAAAATTTAATGTAATTGTCATGAATATTTTTTATCACCATCCAACATATATTGGAGTTCAAAAGATACAATATCCATGTTAAAAAATTTTATTGTTTATTATTTGTTATTTGCGTCATTTTGATTAAGTAATGTATTATCATTTTTATTAGTGTATACAAAAAGAGATTCATTAGAATTTAAAAAATTGAAGTAAACAAACATTTAAAATATATTTTAATTTTAATATTTGTTTTTCTTTAATTTTTTTAAAAATATTTTTAAATTTTATCAACTAGGTTTCATTAATGTTTGCAGTTTGCAAATTTAATAAATATTTTAGTTCTCATGAAATTTTATTTGGTATTCCAATCTAAAATATAAACAATTATAATTTATTTCAAAATATTTGATATCGAAGAAACAATCATCTTCCTAATATTGAATATTGGATAATATTATGTTTCCTTTATCATAATTTTTTATTATTTTATAAAAATTAATTAAAATTTATATTGAAATAATAAGGAAACGGGTATGGGTATGAGTACGAGATTATACCCGATACCCGGTGGGGATTGGGATGGGATAAAACTTTAATACCCGTTGGGTTTGGATACGAGGATGAGGATGGATTTTTTTTACGGGAATGGGTATAGGATAGTGAAACTCGTCCCCGCCCCGCCCCACTGCCATCCCTAGATTCAAGTAAGGTTGCATCTTGACGCTCTAATGAATCAGTCAAACTCACATAGAGTATACTGGTTCATGTGGTGAGAGTAGCAGGAGGTTTTAATATTTTACAGGATAATGGTCCTAGATGATCATATACTAACCTTGTGTGTGGTAGGGTGAAACCCATTGACAATGATTTTGCAGAGCAGTAGAGGCCACCACAAGTGCAAGTAACCCGTGAATTCAATTTCATTACACATATCTAGATAATTGAGTTAGAGGGTCTATCATTGTTTACTATCACATGTTGCTTATGTTTAATAAATTTGCTTGGTTATTATTATGTTAAAATCATTTTCACTAACTTACCATTTTCCTCTGTGTCTGTTACTTGTTTGGTTTTTCTTTTTACGATGATCATTAATATTGGTGTGAGTAGATATGGAAACTTATGTGATCTTGCGGATGACAGAGATGGTGCTGTTTAGTTTAAGCATATTTGTTATTGCTCCTTTGAGTCCTTTGAAATTGTTTATTCTGTAGGTCCTTATTCTGTTTATTTTATGTTAACATTCCTTTGGACAAATATTTGATGTTTAAGTTATGTTTATGGCATTGTGTCTTAGTATTCCTTTACAGTATAATTTGGGATGGTTGTAATGGTAAATCATTTATACTTTGTGTCGCGTGTGTTCTACCTTATATTATAATTATGTGATGTTGTTAAGTAGAATTTATCTATTAAATGGGATGTTATATTTGCGTGACGTGATTATTATTTTGTCATGTCCTTCCTGAATTGTTGTCATGTGTCATTTTATTATTTTAATTATATAATTTAAAATTAAAATAATAAAATTATAAAATTTAAAAATTATAAAATCATAAATTATAAAAATACAAACTAAATATTTTTAATTTAATAAAATAAGACAAATTAATAAAATAACATGATAATAATTACATCAATAACTTAACACTCACGTAATCCAATTAATAAAACAAGTTAATTGTAAAAACTCAATTAAAAAAATTGAATTTATTGAATAATTAATCAACTATCAAATTTATTTAGGACTTAATTAAAAATTCTTAAATATATGAAAGTAACTTAAAACATAATCAAACCTAAAATAATTTAGGTAGCACTTTCTTTAAGTGAATCCATATTTCTTAAATTTGTATCGCTAATAACCCAATAACATTTCTATATTTATCTAGTATAACCATTTCACTAACATGAATGAAAAAATATTTAAACATTGGCATCAATAAATTATTGGTAAAAAAAATAACAATTTAACACATGTCCCTCGTATTTTAAAGTCTTAACAAACATGTCATTTTGTTTAAATAAATTCCAAAAATATTAATACTTCTTTTTTAAAATAATCGTTAAATGTAAAATTAGAAAAATAATATATACATATAAAAATAAGTTGTTAAAATAATTATTAAAGACAAAAGAAATTTTTAGAATAATGACTAAAAATATACTATTCATAAAATAATTAATTTTAAAATAATAATTAAGGGTAAAATTGAAATAATAAAATGTATAAAAAAAATTTATCCTCATCTCTGTCTATTGTTATAGTTTCTTTATCTAGTGTTATAGTTTTTTTTTCATTTGTATAAAATTTTGAGTTAAGATTAATAAAAGAATATATAATTAATTTTTAATTAGAAAAATAATATATGTATGCAAAATAAATTATTAGAAACAAAAAAGTTTCTAAAATAACGGTTAAAAATAAATTATTTATAAAATAATTAATTTTTAAAATAATAATTAAAGGTAAAATTGAAATAATGAAATGTGGAAAAAAAATATCTCATTTATATATTATTATAAATTTTATCTTTCAAGGTTGATTCTCCATTATTTGTTTTTTTTTATGCAATGAATGTTTACAAATATTTTTAAAAACAAAATTATTATTTGAAACGTCATTTATTTTGTAGACAGTACAAATGTGAAAAAAATAAAAATATGGAACAAAAAAGAAGGAAAGGTAGAAAATAGTAAAATAAATTAATAAAATGAGTAAAGTGATACACCAAGTTAAAAAGAAACAAACAATAAAAGCGAAGAAAAAGTAGAGAAAAGATATAAAATACTCCGAAAGTGTTTATTCAGATAAAATAATTGAAAACATTATAATAATTCGTTCATTTATTATCTCAATAACTTAAAACTTATAACAATGTTTACAATTTTAAAAAAATGATTACTAAATAAAGTATAATATTTATACAACACAAATTCTAAATATCTATAACTTTAATTGATATTTATTAACTAATAGTTATGATATTTGATTTCTAACCTTATAACCGTTAATATTCATCAGGATATTTAACTATTTTTTTATTCTATAGAAAATTTTTCAATTGATAAATCAAAAAAGCATCACGTTAACAACAGACTTATTATAATTAGTTGATAACTTATATAAATATTAAAAATATAAAAAATACTTGAATATAAATGAAGTATAAACTTTTAAACATATAGATAGATGAAATATAAAATGTAAAAAAATATATAGATGAAATAAATAAACAATTAAGCATTTTTTTTTTCTATTTTTATATCACTTTATGAGGATAATCGTTCTATATCTACGCCACAGTTTTCCACCATTGAAACAGATTAAAAAAAAAAAGTAACTACCATGACGTGAACTAAGTACATATTATTATATGTGACCATATCATCAATTTGGCTTGAATTAAATTTCCAATTATTTATAGAATGTCATGGTTAACATTGATGTCTACAAAAATATAAGTAAATCAGCCAAGGAATAAAAAAAAAAACCTTCCAGAAGCCACCTACAAATAAATTAGTTTTGACCTTTTCATCTTCATTATCCATTTTTTTGTTCTGACAGCTTAAAAGGTACAGCTGCAAATTAAAAATGAAGTAACGTCTGGAACTCGTGACAATGGCTGCTTTGAAATCATTTTCGTAAGTGTGATTATAATTTTATATTTTAATTCCTATAATATTGTAGTACTCATTCATACCTATAAAATTCTTCCAAAAACACACACAAGGCAATGAGAAAAACCATGAAAGGGAATAGATAAAAAAACAAATAAGGCAATAGAACAGAAGTTTAAGATTTTTTATCATTTTTTTAAATTTACATATTATCCATATGAAAAATGAAACTGAGGTGAGGAATTATAAGTCAGTATAAATTATAATTCAAAATATAAAAATTAAAAAGATGTTCAGTATACATTAAAAGGTTTTAAGGAATTAATTTTAATTCCAGTAATTTATTTTTTTAATATAATTTTGAAAACTAATTCAAACTAAATTATACATATAAGTTAGGCAAGTGTAATCAGCTCAGTTGATGGAATAAGACTGGTCATGAGGACTCTCATTATATACAAAGATAAAAATAATTAGAATAACTAAAAGGTAAATTTTCTAAGCAGTTATGGGATAGTGTGTGAGAATACGTGTATAAATAAGAGAATAATACAATATTAAATCAATATAAACGTAGATAGAAATATAAAACTTAATTTGAATTAATTTTTAAAATTATATTTAAAATTCAAATTAGTGAAGTTAAAAGTTTAAGTTCCTTTTATTTTTCAGTTTTAAAATTTGATTTATTTTGATTTATATCAATTCACAATATTTGAATACATAAGCATTTGATGCTGAAATTATAATTTTAAATATTTATATCTTCGAGGTCAGGGTTTTACTCAGCTTTAATATCATTTTCGAAATTCACATTTGGTAAGATTTTAATGTAAAGTTTCATTCACTTGTCTTTCTTAATTTTTCTCTGGGCCTTTAAATTAGAACTTAAACACTTATGTGAAAAAATGTATTCTGTAAATTATTTTTCTATTGTATTGACTAAAACAAGTTATTTGTTCAGAGTGATTTTTATAGTTGAGCGTTGACCTTGCATATTTATTAATCTTTTTTAGTTGTATTTGTATTTGTAAATAAAAATAATAATATAAAGATACTTGATTTTTTTTTTCACTGGAAATCAAATATTAAGAAAATAAATTATTAACACCAAATTTCTTTATTCAAATTAAAGATGTTCGATTTTTTTTAAGACCTGAAAATTACTAAATCTCATTATAAGTAAGTTTAAATTTCACTTTTATAAATATTTTTTTTAGATTGAATTAAATTTAAATTTTATTATTTTAAAATAACATTAAAGTTATTAAAAGAGTCTACATAATGGAGATTAGTTAGTTTGGATATTTCATATTAGTTAGAAATACACCCAAAAAAAATTTATATATATATATATATATATATATATATATATATATATATATATATATATATATATATAAATTGTGTGAAAATTTGATTTTTTTAACCCAATTTTATAAGGTAGAATAAGGCTTGAATATAAAAGTGTGTGAAAAATATTTTATTAACCCAATTTTGTAAGGTAGAGTAATGCTTGAATTTATCAATTTAATTTTTATCTCTACTATAATTCATATTTCACAACATATTATTAGTAATAGGATTCTAATGTGTTGAATTGTAATGAATGTTAGCCCCTTATCAATAATTATATGGTTTTGAAACGTGTGAAGTTAGTGCTAGTATGGCTTTTGGAAATGCAAGTATAATCCAAGGCTTTATGAAAACTACTGTATTACTAACCAGAGGTACTAAGTTGCACATTAAAAAGTGCATTTTATTGTCATCAATTTAATAAAAACTTATTTAAGTTTTAAAGATATTTGTCTACATAAATATCTTTATATTATTATACTTAGATAAAAAAATATTTAAAAAAAATATTTATACTATGGTTTGTAATACACATATATGATACAACTAAAGGCACATGTTATCATAAATAAAAAAGAAATCACACATTTATAAGGTTATTAACTCAATCACATTAATGTTGTGGTTGGATGAGATAATTTAGAAGAGTAATTCATTTATTTGAAGAATTTGAAATTCTTTACACTAAAATGACTTATTTAAATAAAGTAATTAGAAAGAAATTTAAGTTCAAAGTATTTGAGAAGGTATTCAAATGAATAAAATGGAAGCGTTTCAAATACCCAAAATTTTAAGAAATTTGAAATTTCACTCATGTCCACTCTACACACGACGATTGAGTCGAGACGATCCAGATTCAAAATCGAGTCGAGTTGGCCCACAACGAAGGTTGAGCCGAGTTGGCTAATGATGATGGTTCAAGTCGAGTCAGTTTGGAGTGATGGTCGAACGGAGCCGGTCCAAGACAAAGGTAGAGCGGAGTCGGCCAAGGATGGTGATTGAGCCGAGTTAGCTCGTGCCGATGGTCGACCTAGTGAATCCAAGTTGAATCTTCGGGAGTCGATCCGATCAAAAGTTGAGATGAATCGTCTCATTTCGAAAGTCGAGTTAACTCAACTTAGACTTAAGAATAGAGTTGAATTTGTCTTAAAATATAAATTAAATTGTTTTATCTAAAAAAAATGAAATCTAAGATATTTCAATTACTCAAGCCAAACAAACTATTTAAGAAATAAATGAAAGTCAATTGTGAGTAATTCAAATACTATATATTTTAATTTTTTAGAATTGTTGAAATCTCTTGTCCAAATACGATATAAGATATAAGAGATCATTTTTCACATTATCTAATTAAATCCACGTATATCCACTAAAATTTTTCCATCATGCACAATAATTTTGCATAACACTCACAAGTTACCACAACTGCTCCAAGCATATGATATTGAATGCGGGAATCGAAAGAGGCCTGAAAAGGTTCAAATATGATTAGGATAAATTATCAATGCTCTATTACTATATAGTAATATAAATTTAAGTTTCACTCGATTCTACTAAAGTAGTGTAGTAAAAATATGTCTGTGACTATTTATATATAAATTGATTAATTTTATCTATATATGATACGAGACCTCAAACAAAAATGGGATACGGATTTATATTAATCATATATAAAAAAATAAAAATAATTATAAATTTTTATTTTAAAGATAAACAAGACCACATAAATCGGTGCACGAGGTTAGACATTTGTTTGAGTGTTTAACTCTGCAATCCAACAAAACAGTTGAGCAGCAGCGACAATTATAATATTGTGTCATTCCTCACACCATAAAACTGTATTCAGTTACGAATTTAGATACTCTCTCGCCTGCCACTTTCACCAACAAAAGAAAACTGGAAAATGAAAAAACAAAACTGGTGGCAGGGATGGATCAGATCAGATACAATACAATCAAACAAAAAAAAGTCTTATAAAATAACAAACAAAAAGTTTCTCACCTTTTTAAAATCAAATTAATCTAGCATCATTCATAAACATCAGTAACATGATTTTAAATAAATGTTTAAAAGTAGTTTTAGTATATTCAGAAATGGTTAGAATTCCTAGAGAAATTTCACGGTATATGACCGGACTTATTGAGTTGAGTTAGAGTTAAAGTTCACTTCTTAATACAATAGAATCATATTTAAAATCTATCCTAACGAAATTTTTTGAACATATTGTTTCAACCACTGTCGGATAACTCATTTCTAATCCGCGCACGAAATCAGATAAATTAAACATGTAAGTTTGTATCCAGCTTCTTAGATTTTCATGTTAAAATACTAAATTTACTGTTTCATATGTAGTTTCTTCCCTGTGATGTAACAATTTCATTATGAATTAAAGTTGGCATTAGTGAAAAAAAAAAGACTCTTTGTTCCAAAAAGTGTGCACACTAACAGAGCATGCAGAATTGTGCATCGAATTGATGAAATGGTGGTCACAATTTTCACAAACTTTTGTTGCACGCGTAAGGCAATTTCTGATATTTGTTGGGTTATTTTGATGAACACAAGAAGCCCGAATATTGGGTACAACACTAAAGTGAAAAACTGGTGAGCCATATTTATTCATCCAACGCTTTCCAACACAACCACATTATTTTATTCAAATTTCATTATTTTATATCAGTCCTTGTCTTCAGCCAATCATATTTTCACCACGTACCAAAGGCCATCTTATAAATGGAAACAAACAAATGAAAGACAAAATTCACACTTTTACACCCCAAGCCATAATATATAATGTGCATTGATGTCATCCTGGTTTGTTCTTATTGTTCACATTTGAAGTATCTTATTTAAAGATAGTGTTTTGTTATCATTTTCAATTTTGGGGTCTCTCAAAGTTTTGTTTTTGGCACTAAAATAGACCAATGCAGAAGGCACCTAGTGAGGGAAAGTATGTGAAGCTCGTGAATAGAAAAGAGCATATCATATAGCTTGCCTTGTTGTTTCTGTTGAAATTTTCATTGGAGATTGTTCATGTGCTTCTAGCTAAGAAACTTTAATGGCTAAAGGTGACCACACAATCATGTTTACATATATGTAGTTGGCCAGAAAAGGACTTTGTCGCTTCCAATTTCCAACATCATGGTAAAGAAAACCCAAATATCACCATTTATATATATTCACCACAGTGGTCCTGCCATGCACATATATATTTACACTGCTGAAAAAGTATATGTATTTCTGATAGTAGATATGTCAAATACCTCGTGATTCAATTAATTTCAAATTAAATATCACTGATAGTTTAACATGACAATGCTCTCTACCTTCTTCAAATAAAAATACATATAAAAAAGCGAGACCATTCAAAAAATTATAAAGATTTAAATCTTAAACCGTACGTCTAATAGTCCTACATTGTTTAGGAGGTAAACAAAAGTTAAAAAATGCAGTGATCGACTCTAACGATTCACTCCACATACTTGAGTTCAGAACAAGAGAAAATGGAGAATTACAAGTCAATTGCAGAAAATCATGTTACAGTTTATTTCAGCCATCGACTTCAAATTTAAGAAAACCATCTTCACAAAGTAACCTTTCAAAATCTAAGATCATTTTGGTGCCTTGAAAACGAGCGAGGGAGATAACATCATAAGCTTTAATTAACGCAAGATTGACCAAAGTTTCAAGACATGCAACTTGTATGAAATGTATCAGCATCAGTGCTTCGTGACTATAATATTAATATTTATTTATGGTGGAAACTCTTGGCATTTAGATGTTTATGTCTTCTTCAAGTGCCTTCAGTTGTCTCTATAGCCTCTCTGCATAACTGCGTCATTGACGAATCTTTACATATCCTGGCATAACTAGAAAAAATTATTAATGAAAATAAATTAACTCATCCATTTGTCATATAATAGTATTAAACTAAAATCACGGGAAGTTCAAATGATTTAGTGATGTTGCCTGTTGTATATATAAGATATCATCAACATCAAGAGGGTATAGATTAGATAATTTGGTTAATGATAAACAAATGACATGTTCTTTGTTACTTGAAAGGAGCACATGCATTGCCAAGAACGTACTATATGCAGTGCTGTTATTAGCTAATGACGATCATGTAGAATCTTTTAGTTTGGTGGTAATGAGATTACTTTGATTATTATGGGTTTAAGAAGGAAAAATGGGTCTGTGATTTAACTGCTTCACATGTAATGGAGTTAAGTGTTTATTCCTCCACTGTTTAAATACACTCAACGAACTCAGATTTTCTGGTTTATTTATGTTTCTTCTCTGTGAAGATGGTTTAATATATACACCAGAGGGTACGAGTTCTTCATCCCAAAACAAAATCGTACAGTTTCTTCAAGTAGCATTAGTTTGGTTTTTGGATTAATAATTTGTCACATGCTCTTAAGTCCCACCTAATTATGGACCGTGGCACATGGAACCGTTACATTATCAACATCAATTTTCCAGCTTTCAAAAGAGCTAAAAACATCCAAATTCAAACAGTAATGAACTAACTCCTCTGTTGGAATTCATTATAGGATATAACCTACCTTTTGTGATCCTTCAATGTGATATAAGATTTAACAATTGACTTTGATTTTCAATTCACCTTAGGTAGATTCTACTTGTATACTTACTGCATGATTAAGAACAGTTCTTAATGTTCTTGTAAAGAAACAAAATGCATTCAACTCACCGTTCTGTAATAAAAGAAATTTGAAAACAGTGATGATATTCAAAAGCATGCATAATGTAGGATTTCATTCATGATGGGAACAGACATCAATCTTTTTTGAGTATATAAAGTGAATTTTACGTTTTAAATGACAATTAATTTTAATCCTGTTTGGACTAATCTCAGTATAGGTGTTAATACCCGGAGACATTTCAGAAAATGGAGTTATGGAGCGGTGATACAATAAATATGGCTTTTAACATAAACTTGGTCTGAAAATAATTTGACATTACTAAAAACTACTTTTTCATTACAACTCGTTTTCCATCATAAATGCAAAGTGGTTCACCTGAACCAATTGCCTTAGTTGGATATGGCCATCTACTGTAGCACCGATAGTAGCACACTCAGAAACTGACACATGGAATGAGGGTTCCCTCCAATTTTTCCTTCTTTAATCTAAGAACATGAATTTATGAGGAAAATAAATCACAAGAAAGATATTGATAAAATGAAAGGGGAAATTCCATTATATGTTGTTTTATTATGTTATCCTTAACTAGTTCTTAACTTGAGTTGGAGAAATTATTTAAGAAATTCACTTTCATTACATCAGCAATGGAAGAAATAGTCATGGAACACGCATGTCTAACTTCTAGATGGGATTAAGAATGACAAAGATATTTGATAAACTTACGTTACTATTACATTTGTGAAAAGCACGGGTCACTACTGGTGGCAAATTAATTAGGTGAATTAACAATATTCAAAGCAGATTAATAGACAATAGGGGTGAGGCTATCCTATAAGAACCAAAATCGGAACCCCTTTATTCAATCCATATTTTTCTTTCTTCCTACTCTTCTCTCCACAGTTTAAGTTTTCTTGCCATTTGTATTCTACAAAAAGTTATCATAGCATTTAAGCATTTAAGCTTCTCTAATGGTCCCTCCCTAGCACAACCCACTTCTTCACACCACAACTTTCAACAAAGAAAACAAAACCTACGCCACACCGCTCGTGGTCGTGCCTCTATGTTTGTGAGACCAAAACGCGGCGTTGCTTCACTTGTTCTCTGTTTTCAATTGCTCTGCTCTGCATGAAACAGAGTACCCTGTTGGATTGCTCTTTGCAATGAGGTATATTCGGAACAACAGCTTCAAGAGGCTCTTCTCCTTTGGAAGACGTAGTTCAAAGGAGCAGGTTCTGAGTCCTGACGGTGTAGAAAGTCACGAGACTCTTAAAGAAGAACCTTCCGGAAGACCCTCTTGGAAGTGCTTCTCTTATGAGGACTTGTTTGATGCCACCAATGGCTTCAGCTCAGGTAATTCAGGTTTGGTTTGAAAAATTAAGTACTTTTTTTTTTCCTTTCTGTTAAACTTTTTTTAACTTCTTGTGGCAGAAAATTTGGTTGGTAAGGGAGGGTATGCGGAGGTGTACAAGGGAATAATGAATGGGGGAGAAGAAATTGCTGTGAAGAGACTCACAAGAACTTCGAGGGACGAGAGAAAGGAGAAAGAGTTTTTGACAGAGATTGGTACAATTGGTCATGTGAACCATTCCAATGTGTTGCCTCTTCTGGGGTGTTGTATTGACAATGGCCTTTACCTTGTTTTCGAGCTATCTTCTAGAGGTTCTGTTGCATCTCTTCTTCACGGTAATTACAAGCCAAAAACAAATCTTTTGTTTTCTCATAAAGATTGAAACTTTGGCAGCAAAAAAAACTGCATGCGTTCTGGGTTTACCGAAATCAAAACAAGGGTTTTTACTGGTGTGTGGATTTTGCTTTGTAGATGAAAAGTTGCTCCCTTTAGATTGGAAAACGAGGCACAAGATAGCCATTGGAACTGCACGCGGCCTCCATTACTTGCATAAGGGCTGCAAGAGGAGGATAATCCACCGGGACATTAAGGCATCAAACATTTTGTTAACAAAAGATTTTGAGCCACAGGTTCTTTTTGAATCTGTATTTCAATTTTAGTTGAACCAATATTTGAAACAGTGTTGTTATATGGGTTTATTTTTACCCAAAGTATTCATGATGTTTTATGATTGTGGCAGATATCTGATTTTGGACTAGCAAAATGGCTTCCATCTCAGTGGACTCATCATTCCATTGCCCCAATAGAAGGGACATTTGGGTACTCATCTTTCCATGGACCCTCCAAATAATTTGAATAAAATACATGAATGTTTATATTTTAGAACCTTTTTGTAGACATTTGGCCCCAGAGTACTACTTGCATGGAGTTGTGGATGAGAAGACAGATGTGTTTGCCTTTGGTGTGTTCTTGCTGGAAGTAATCTCTGGCAGAAAACCAGTGGATGGGTCACACCAGAGCTTACACAGCTGGGTAAGTAACCTTTTTTTTTTCTTTTTTCCTTTGTGACTTTGTTCTCTGGTTATGAACTTGGCGTGTTCCATGGGGTTTTGTTTGGTCTAATGGTGAGTTTTAACAGTGGTTAAGTGATTAATTAAGCATGCATTTTGAACAAATAGGCGAAACCAATTTTGAACAAGGGTGGGATTGAAGAGTTGGTAGATCCAAGGCTTGAAGGAGCTTATGATGTGACAGAGTTAAAAAGATTTTCCTTTGCTGCATCTCTCTGCATTCGGGCTTCTTCAACTTGGCGACCCACCATGACTGAGGTACCTTACTTCCACTTCTTTCCCTTCTTTTACCACAACATTAACAAATCATTAATAAAACAAGTTACTGGTGTTGATTGATATTACTTTCTAAAATAACCTCTCACGTGCACTCCATTATTAATTCAATTTTATTAGAAATCGTAAAAAACACAAATAGAGTTTATTTTAGGAAGGCTAAGAGAATGCACTAGTATTTTTAAAATAATAAGAAAGCGTATATTTAAAAGAGCCTTTTCTTATTTAAATATTTTTGTTTTTATTTCTTTATGTAGTATCTCTGGAGCTTTGGTTGGCATTTACTGAAAAGCAGTGTGTTCTTGATTAAAAATATGTTTTAACATATTTTATATTGTTTATATATCTATATCTTCCGAAAAGGACAAGAATCTTTTAAAAAAATCGTTTTAATAGTTATAAAATATTTCGTAAGAGTACTTTTTTTAAGACTTATTTCCTCAAAATAGTAAAATATGCTTTGTGGACTTATAAATTATTTCGTTAAATATATTAGAGATGTATATATTCTAATTTTACTATATTTGTCAATGGAATATTTTCAACTAAAATAATATATTAAGTAACTAATTAATTTGGTTGGTTTGGGGATTAACTACTCTTTTTTTACGTTTTCGGTATTAAAAATAAAAGGCTATATTAAATAGATAAAAAAGATTAAGAATTAAACAAATGTTAATATTTAAAAAAATAAACAATCTCATTAAATAATAACTCTTCTTGAATCTTTTGCAAGATAATTATTTATACTAGTAAAGTAGTATTTAATATATACTATACTAAAAGATTTCAATTGAATTAAATATGTTTTATATTATTTATAATAAAATAAACATCTTCAAAATACTTTTTATATTTAGTTTTCTCAACATCTTAAAGACACCCATAATATTTGCATATAAGTAGGTATCTTCGTGTTTTTCCATCAATCTTCTTCTTGCCATGGAAACTAATCACCAACTTCGATTTTATCATCAGATTATTTAGGAACAATAAAATGACTAGTATAACCACCAAGATACTTTGCACAAGTAAAACACACTTGATGAGTAGCAAAACTATATTGAAACGTGACACTTGTCATTTTTTTATCATTTGCTAAGTCAAATTTTATTTAGACGTGATATTTTCTCTAGCACTAGCAACGCTTTCAAGTAATTCAAAAAAGTATTATTATTGTTTAATCATTTTATTATGACTATTATTCCATTCAATTAATATTATAATTATTTGATAAGCAAGTATTTTATTTATTGTTTAATTTTCTCAACGGCTGAGTTTCTTTGTTGGCGAGGTTTGTGAATTTGTCACGTTATCTATTATTAGCACGTGTAGCGTGTTCACGAATCCCATTATTGCGTTTTAGATTAACCAGTTTCCAAGTTACCAATAAATTAAAACTATGCATATAAAAAACAGTTTTCTGGCTTCAAAGTTCAAACAATGAATTAACCAAAATATAATATTTATTTAATTACGATGGCTTTCATCGTCATTCTCGGGTAGATTCATCATAATTTTGTGAATGCCAAACCCTTTTTCTCCCATGCAATGCAAATTCATGAATCACTTGATGTTCTCTTCTACCTAATTTTATCCGTTTATGCTAACACCACGACAACACACATAATATATGGCCAATTCATATAATAAAAATGTGTAACACAAATTGAAAGACAAAATAAATGCGTAGTTGTATTAGGTTCCATGTCATTGCAATTGTGGGCCACTTGTTCTTGTTGTGAATCACGCACACATTAATCTTAAGAAGAATTGACATTGACAGGTATTAGAGATAATGGAAGAGGGAGAAAAAGATGCAGAAAAGTGGAAAATGCCAGAGGAAGAAGAAGAGGAAGAAGAAGAATTCTGGGGTTTTGAGGATCTGGAATATGAATATGATAGCTCCTTTTCAATGTCATTACTTGACTCCATTGGAAGCACTAGTTAGGAATTACATGAAGTGTTTGTATATATAGAAATTTCATGTGGCTGTGGCTATATAATGGAATCTGTTGTAGCATTTGATTTTGGTTTCTGTGAATGTGAAATATTTGATTGTAATTGAAACCCCAAATGTGTCGGCAACTGGAGAGGAAAATGACAGAGAAGGTTGTTCTGATGCAGTAATCAATTTCAATGATTTTGGTAGTTTTGTGAAACAAGGGATGATGATTGGGTCCAAAATGTCCACTCGCTGCAATTTTTCCACATGATGTGACTGAACTATCAATAATATGAGGTTTTAAGCAGTTTAGACAGAGACATTGGAAAAAGATTGAGCTTAAAATGATGCTTCATGATGTTGGAGGAACTAGAGGCGATGATTTCGATGGATTATTTCAATTTAAGTTTATATGGTTAGAGATGAGTTTAAGTTTTAGAAAATAAATAAATTGAAACATTATAAAAGATACATTTTAAGTCAAAAATAATTTATGTAATTAAATTCAGGTCTATTTGTATAATATATTTTTAGTGAATTTTTTAATAATATTTTTATCATATTTTTATTCTTTATATATATAATTTATAAAGTAGTGAGATTTTAAATTTTTTATTTTAATCTGGAATTAAAATCAACATGCTGGGTAACAGCTAGCTGAGTAAGATGATCGTTGTTGTAGCTTCAACATGAGGAAACTAGTGATTGTATCTCATCTTCTTACTTAATAATCCAGCATAATTTATAATTTTTTATTAATAGTTACTATTTTATTATATAATTTTATATTATAATAAAGTAAATGATTAGAATACAAATATATTATAATAATGAATAAGGTAATATAATTTAAATTTTGGTATTTAATGAAATAACCTTGTTCTTTTTTTTATGTAGAATATAATTATTTTATTGAAAGTTTTTAATGTTGGTTCCTCATTTTAATATGAAATTTAGTTTAATTCTAATTTATATTTGAATTTTTTTTTATAAAATTACTATGTATATTATGAAAATATTACTTTATAAACGCTTAATTAAGTTTTTTATGTTTCTTTGCATATTTTTAATTGAGTTTCTATTGCATGTTTTTTTAATAAGTACTTGAAATTGTTACAATTTTCTATTGAATTATTGTCATTAATTTATTGATCTGAGTAATTGTTACTTTCTTTCGTGTCTTATTTCATTGTCTATATGTTAAGTTAAGAAATGTGAAAATTTGTGATTAATAACACAATGGTTAATGTGAAATGACAATTAACAAAACATCTCATTCTTTAACACATAGATACAATGAAGTAGCATAATCAGATAACAACGACATTTTTCAATTAATGAAAAAATTGACAAAAAATCAATTGAAAAATATAAAAATTTTAAGTACCTATTAAAAAGATAAATAATGAAACTTGATTAAAATCTTGAGATCATTTTAATTATATTTTATATTTATTATAACCGTACTTTATTATTTTTTAAATATATTAATTGAAATTTTTTATTTAACCACAACAATCAAATTACTTAAGAACATTTTACTTAATTCTCTTCTTCTTTTTTTTCTAAAAAACTTGTTTCACTGATCTAAATAATTCACTTTTTTTTTTCACTTCCTTTCTTTACTCATTGATCCAAACAAATCATAAAAAAAAAACATTAACATGTCACAAGGCCATTTGAAATCATATACAAAATCCAAACACTATGGCTAATATTAATAATGCAGGCAATTAAAATTAGCCCAAATGTCTAATCACCAAGGACAAGTTGCATAATTAAAAATACTCTTTGGCCCCGAAAAACTAATGATTAAAAAGAAACAAAGTAATTTCTGTCTCAAGATCTCACATTTAACCATTCCATGAACATTATAATCTTAACATGATTATCACAAACTATATCATTTCTTTTCTACTTCTCTTATAATGTTATCATCTAACATGGGAAATATTTTAATAAAAATGATATATGTTTGTTGCTTAATAGTAAAGAATTATTGATAGAATAACCAAGAAAAATTATTTTTGGAATCAATGATTCAAGCATAATAAAGAACATGTATGAACAAAGGTTTCATTCATGGATTTATTTGCTGTCATGCAAGTTGTCATATGCAGAATGGCACAATTCCCCATTTGAAAATTGGAAGAGCTGTCATGTACTTGTGGATGCAAATGGTGTTATTAATTATTATAGTAAAAATATGAATATATCAATGGAGCATTTCAATGAATGTAATAAGAATAAATCCATAGACAGCAGAGTATGGTGTATTTTTTGTTGCATCCACAGTTTGCATTTCAGGAAAAAAAAGAAAAGAAAAAAAAAGTGGTTTTGAAAAATTATGTTTGATGTTAGTGGTGAAGAATTTTCAAAGGAGAAGGTGCTTCTGTGTTTTTATTTAAAATACTATCTTTAAAAGAATAGTTTTAAATCTCCCAATATCATTGTTTTAATTCTCCTATTTAAGAAATATAAAAACGTGTAATATGAAGTAGTTTTATAACATTAATAATAACAGAATATAACATTATTCCCATAAAATCATATATCAGGAGAAGGAACAATTAATTAATAACGAATTTATAACAATTAATTAAACAATATCAAAAAATGAAAAAAAAAAAGGAAATTGTAATCAGTATCATAAGTTCTAAGAATTTTTATTAAAAAAATGTTATGCTGAAAAAATGTTACTAACACATTTATATGCTGAAAAAAGAAAAACTAACACATATATATACTAATTCTTTAACGAATACTGTTAAAACACCTATAGGCCTAGGCCGAACTTCATAAAATAAAATATAAATTGCATACAAAAATTAATGCTAAAAGAGCAGAAGTTGACGGTAATTGATGGTGCCTTGGGACAAAAATTATATTATTTTTAAGTTAACTTAACAAATTAAAACATTGCATTTATAGTATGTGTTAGTTGAACGTTGCCCCAAACATCCTAAAAAGTTGGTTGGGCAAGCAAGAAAGAATCGTGGACAAATTATGTAAATATCTTTTAGTTTTCAATGCTACTATTGAAGTGAATGTTGTTCAACTTAAGAAAAGACCAAGAGGAATAAATATTAATAGCTTAGTATTTTTATTATATTGGTGGTAGGTTACATGGGAATGGGATGAAAGTGTTTTTGGTGCTGAAGCATGTAGTTTTCAAAATAGAAAGGCACAAACATGTCCTACATTTTTGAAACGTAAATAGAAAGAAACACACAGAAGAAAGATTTTAAGAAATTGATGAATCATAAGATGCCATCAAATTACTATAATTTTTTCCATTATAATCGTTGAATAACATTATGTCAAAGAGAAGGGATATCACGCAAAGCAATCACTTTCTAGCTGAATATGTTGAAGAGCGTATATAAATTGTTTAGGATATCACTGTTGAATTTCTAGGAATAAGAAAATGAATTTGTATTGTATTGCAAAAAAAAAGTGGCCAAAAATAGGAAGAAACAACTGTTAATGAATGAATTTTATGTTATTTTGTTATTTTATAATTGAAACTTAGTTTCTTAACACTTAATATATTTAGTGGTTATATTTTAATTGTGAAATTTGCAGATTGGCCTGTATAGTGCGCTGTAGTTTGTGAAAAATAAGATGGTTTATGGTATGAACTGTACAAATAAATTAGTTGCAATACTAGTCTCTTTACCCACCACTAATTCCCAACAATAGAGATACAAATTTTCCTTTCACGTAGATCAATGTGTGATCGTGATTTGTTATCTACTTTGTCGATTTACTCCGTCAGCTACCAAAATGATGAAACAGTTAATTCAGAATCAATTCAATGCTATGCATAGCTTGCTGAACTGGGCACAAGTAAGCCATGTTGAAAGAGAGTGATAGTATTCAAGAAAAAACAATAAATACATACATTTTCTTATGGAAAGGGAGTAGGTGATCATTGGCTTTATGAATTTCTGACATGCTTTCCTAAAGAATAGGGATATTGTCTACCCAAATAAACCAACGTCATAATCTGTGATAGTCGTTTGCTGTAATTCCTTTTCATCGTCCCTTTGTACTTTCCATTGTTCAATTTCGATGTGTACACATCCACTCATTTACCAACAACGGACGTGGTCCTGCTATCAAATATATACATATATCCCCAAAAGGTTTTACTTTCATTATAATGCTAGTGTCTAGGACAAATATTGAGGGGGAAATGCAATTATAGTATAGGTTCATAATAGACCAACGAAGAATGGACAAAAAATTAGGTTAAAATGAATAAGCAATAAAGAGGGCAAAACCAGATTATCACTAGGTATTTAGGATCAAAATTCCTAACATTAAGACGTAAGAATTAAGCACTGTAGCTTCTACGGCATTCGCCGCTATACTACCTAGACTCGTTGACAACGATTACAAGCATACAACATGGCTACACTGCAAACTACCATCAATCATTACTCTCAAAAATTTTACCTCATCAAATAACTTATAACTAAAGAATATATAAATAAAAGGTCACACTAGCATGACAAAATCGGTGTTGGAAGGTGGATCTGAGGTAACAACTTAAAGCCGAAATCTTTTGTTGTCCCATCTTTTCCTGCATCACTTAATTTGACTTAGAGTCCCATCATGTGAAAATGGCAAATTGCTAATGCCAGACCAACCTGCAGAGGGTGGAAGGTAGTGTTTGAACCAGTCTTGAAGGGCACATACAAATATCTTATAGCCCGGTCTTTATGTCTCTCTCGAGGTCTGCTGAGTGACGTGAAAGAAAAATATAATCCACTGATGGGTTTCGTGTATGTAGTGTCATTCTACAGTCGTTGTCCTTTTCTCCAGCAAAGACTCCAAAAATTCCGAGCACAATTTGGTGAGGGGGGGCAAGGAATGGGATGATCCACTAAATATGGTCTCCCAGGGCCTCTCGGAAGCAGCAGATGGAATTGGTGAAGCTATGTTCCTTTTCAAATCGAACTTGGGTAGCTCTCCATAAATTGACGTGTATCCAGATTGTCCTGAAATTCAGAGCATAAAATGCAATCTATTTATGAAGGGCTTCTTTACCGTACAAGCTACCTTATTGCTAAAACGAACAAATTTAAGTGGAGACAACAAGAAGAATGTGAAATTTGTTTAACAATACAACCCATTCAATTCTTTCTTTCTTTGTGGGACGTTTCGAATAAGAGTGTTAGAGGTGTTAATTTAGGCTACACAATTAAACAATAACGTTGAAGATCATTTCAAACAAAACCAGACTTAACCATTCATTTTAATCGTATGGCCATGATTTGCTCCTCTCACTTTCATCATATGGGTTAGAACTTGAACGTATGACCTTTTGTCTTCGTCCCTAGGCATGAAGCAGAAAAGTACAAAACCAAACAGAACACAATAGAAATCATCGCACCTGTTTCTTCAAACACACGATCTTCCTGCCCAGTGAAACTAAGCTCACGGGCTTCTTTGCCAAATGGATGAAAGATGACATATTCACGATCTCCGTTTATATATGCAAGCAGCACGTGCGATGCTCTCCCGTCAGTAATTGCTGATTCAGATGGCTCTCCTTTGAGAAAAGCAAGTCCCCCTCCCTTGGCCTGAATGAGATAAACAAGACGGGAAGAACAAGCAAAGCAACATAAATTGTCAAACATACGATAGAATTTAGTCAGGCACTCAATCGTTAAAAAAATCAATTTTGCAAGATATTTCTCAATACAATTCCTAAACAATATGAATTATTATCATGCATACCCTGAATATTGCCAAAGTGCGGGGAAAATAAAACGAAAATTTAGTGTCTACTTAAATCTCAAAAAACCAACGCAGAGACTGGTTTGCACTCATTTCATTATTGTTCAGCAGTAAGCATGACATAGACCACGAGTTTCATCCCAGACCACCACATCTAACATAATGGCATGACAGTTTTGTCTAGTTTTATCAAACATTTGTTATGTTGGCACCAGCACCAGAGCTACAGCATTGCAGATATTGCAGAATGGTAATTTGCCACCAATGGTGTAGCACATCTTGCCATTTTACTGGTTGAATTTTATACATATTTAGGCCTTAAAAAAACATTATAGGGATTTGGTAACGGGAATCTAAATCCAGAAATTTCTTCGTTCCAAACTTCAAATTTAATAAATCTCAAACCACCAATATCCATCAACCTATGCCATATCCACCATGGCTATGCCAGTGCACATGACCCACTCTGTCAATCGTCAAGGGAGGTCCACTCCATCACTCCTTGCAATGAGCACCATCGTCTTCAATAAAGATGTCAGTCTCTAAATATCTTAAGTACTGCTTTTTTATCTTTTTAAATTGACGTGAGTTCAATTTGTTTTCATTTATCTAATTCGTTTTAGATTCATTAATTTCTTCCCCTTTTTCACACTCGGTTTTATGCTTCTAAAATATGTTATCCACTTTCTCTTCTATTCTATTTAAGATTCTCATCATTCATTTCATTAGGTTTCATTTTCAAAGTGGGTCAGTCGGACTATCTCTGCATTTTTAGCTTTCTGGTTTATATTATGTCAACTTCTAAAAATTGAGAATGAATCATATTTACTTTCTAGTTTCTATTTTTATAGTATAGCATATTTCTTGTCTAATAACATGCCTGTGATATAGACCACTATTGTAAGTTTAGTTATTTTTTCACAATACAACATCCAAAAGGCTAAGTAGATTTTTGCCTTTCAATGATGGACCACCATGTGCCAATGATAACACTGCCTTTGTTGTTAAAAGGAAAAATGGTCAAAAAAAGTGATGGTATTCAGGGAAATGCAGTTTGACTAAATTCTGCACCGTAATAACCGATATTTGGTAACAAGAGAATAAAATAAAATATATTTCTTCGTTAAATAGACATAACTTCCTGAGGGGACTAGTAATGTGCATTTAAAACCACTGAATAGTTTATACTCTATTTTTGACCTGCAGTCAAATTTCAGAGATGTAAAGGATTTGTACCTTGCTTACAGACCAGGAAGCCACAGGAACAGGATCTTTCACGTTGAATAACAAGATAATCCCATCACCTTTAAATGTACAATCATTCCATTCAGGAAGGAGAACAAGGACGGCAAAATATGACAAATCTATTGCAGAGGAGACAGCTGCAAAAGTATGCATCACAATTCTGTCAGACCAACACAACTCTCATCACGTAGTCGCAAGTATATATAACGGAAGAACATGCATGAAAAATATCAATCAATAATTTAGACTGTTCTACTGACTGCAAGGAGACACGAATTCAAATGATACATGATTTCTACAATTGAATACAACAGACATTCAAATCATAATGTATCATAAGGAAAAGAAATAAATCGTCAAACCTTCTATTTGGAGTCTGTATGACCAAGATGTGGCTAACTTTGACATACTCCAAACAGACAGCTGTGGTTTTGAACCATGTGATATGGACAGAAGATAATCTGAGCTTCCAGCAAAGACAAGGCTTGTGATAGGCTAGCGAAAAATACAACAAATTAGAGATAATGGGGGGAATGAGTAAGAGCAGTACTTGATGAATCCTAAACTATATAACCCAAAAGCAATATCATAGCTATGCACACTCAAATACAACAAATAGAAATTATTCTCACCTGTTTTCTTATTCTTGGATAAAATATATTATAGATTCTAAATATATGGCTAAATTGGTTTTAATTCTTCAGCAAGAAATAGTCGGTTTTGATCTTCATAAGCTTAATAAATTTTAAAAATGGTTCTTGACATCACTTATAGTGGCATGGCATACATCTAGATAAGCCACCACGGAATCGATGATGATAAAACAAAATTGGCTGCATGTCCTGCCACGGTGAATTATTTTGGGGCTTTTAAAAGGTCCAAAACTAACAAAGTTTGAGGACTAAAATGAAATTTATCCATAATTACAATAAACAAAAACATATTTAAGCCTCTTTATTTTTCTTTTTTCATAGTCTAATGGTCCAGAATTTGAAGTTTTGATGCATACTGCTAGATACAGACCAAACACAATTGCAAGCTGTTCTGCCTCCTATACGCCTTAAATTGTTAAGAAAAGTCAACTGTCAAACACACAACACAAGTGCTAGCAAATAGTCAAATTATAAATTTCACATATTGCATCAGTATGTTTTATTTATAAACATAGAACACGCTTATAATGTGTTTAGAATCAAAGGAATGATAATAATAGTAATAAAAAAATAGGGATGACTAGGGTTCAAGAAGATTACCACCGGAGTTTCCCCTATAACAGCAACAAGGACATTATTATTAGGATCCCACAACGTAATAACAGTGTCTGCTGCAACAGCCAGCACAGAACCATCAGCTGAAAAAGCAGCAGCTCTCATGGCTTTATTTCTGCAGAGGCGTGATGTATCCACATCATAAAAATCAGTTAGTTGTATAATCAACTTATTTCGAACAGAAGACAACAGCTAAATCATATTCTGATCATCCTGCTGAAGACTATAATTATGTTCTTAATTTTGCAAATCAGTAATCCTCTTGAAGTGCTGCCAAGAAGCCAAATTCCAACATCATGCAATACTCCAAGCGGAAAAACCAACAAAGTAATAAAACAGCTGCGCACAATTAGGCATTCAGCAAGGAATCTCTGGAAACCAAAGAGAACTTCATGCCACTATTAATCATCTTCATTGTATTTAAAAATAAATGTAGGAGAAAGACTTTGCTCTTATCTGATATCCATAACCAGTGATCCGTCCAATATTTAAATGATAACTAATATGTTCAATAATGTTATCCCCTTTATTACAAATTCAGGGCTCATAAAGAAAAAACCTACCAAAATGTTTGGTAGGTTTTTTCTTTAACGTCTATAGCCTACAACAAAATTGAGTTAATTATAACATAATGCGATTACATACTTGTATGACCCAACAGCATGACACATCCAACCAGAATTCTGAAGCATCTGGCCTTTGTGCTCAATTTCTTCCTTGCAGACCCATACCTGAAATATGAAGATAACTAAATAAGCACCAGAAACTAATACTAAGCATACTAAGCATGAATAACAAACTATCCATAATGACCTTGAAATCTCCACCATACGATGAGCTTACAGCCATGTGTCGTGTTGGATGGAAAGCAACAGCAGAAATATGAGCATCCCTATCAATAAGTAGATATGCGTCAACTCCACTTTCTAATATATCTAAAGGCACTAGCCACTCAAAGTTCACCATAAAAGGAAGAAGTGCAGTTATAGAATAGTTTTAAAAAACCAATCACAACATTGAAAACAATTGAATACGCCATACTATTAAATTATGAGGGCCATTAATATACCCATGATACAGCTTTGAGATTTTCAATTTTTCTCAATAAAAAAATCCGTGTACAAACCTGTGAGGCTCGTAAATAAGGGTGGATACTGAAAATCTCTGGTTATCATCCAAATCCCAGAACTTCAAACAAACAAGACCTCCTATTCCATCTTCAGGAAGTTTGACTTCAACTGTACCCATCATAGAGCCATCGATGGACAGCTCCACCAAGCTCACCACCAGCTGTAACCACAATATTCCTTTTAATAGATTAATCATCAATCAAATCCTTTATAAGCTGAGTTAAAATGTGACAATAAGATTTAGAATTTATCAAATCAAATTAGAAGAAATACATGTAACAAGCACATACCGTGATCTCATCAACTGGTTGATGGTTTCTTTCACATACTTGAACCTGCAGAAAAACAAATTCCAACATTAGAATTTTGACATGGCTAATTTAAAAAGAAGAAACAAATAAGGCACTACCTCATAAACTCCCCGATTAGCAAACAAGCTGTAGAATTGGATACGATAGTTTTCTGTCTGTACAGCCACTGAGCCAGAAGTGCAGTCGAAGGAAACTCGGCTGGAAAGACCTTCACATATATCTTGAGAAGACAAAGGGGGCTGCAAGCACATGGGCAAATACGAATAAATTGACATAAATGAAAGTTATTCTATCTGGATTTGTTTTAGAAAGAAAAGATGTCCAAGCATGGAAGTTTTTATAATTTCCCAGTATAGGATAATAGAGAGGAAACTTAAAAGAGATGAAAGGTAAACTGTGTTCTTGAAAAGCCAAACGAAATGGGATTCATATACCCAACAAAAAAAGCAAACTAACAGACTAACAAACTGACCTGTCATAACAAAGCAACAAACTGATTCATTGTACAAAAACGTATCAAGAGTACACACTACTCTAATACTCAGAAAAGTTTGATGTGGAAATTAGTTAAAAAATTCACCTCATCGAAATCAAATATTTTTTTAAAATTAGCCATGATGTTTCAAGCTTACAAGCCTAAGTTTAGGAGAAACTTAAATGGTTGACCTTTTAACTTTACAATTAACAATAATTTCTAAAATGAAGTCATATAATCAAAATCAGTGGCTTTACAGTGCATTAGGAATGACATTAGTACATGGTGAGCAAAAAAATATGAACACAAAGAGAACAATCATAGGAACTAACCTTGATACCAGAAATAGACTTTATTATTTCCATTGAAGGCATTTTCAATATATGGATTTGATTATCTGCACAAGATAGCTGCAGGCCTTTAATTAGTTAAACAATTTAAAGAAGTAGTTGTCAGGACAGACCACGAGACTTCTAATTCTATATATTCAATTAAATATTAGTAATCCTTACTGAGGAGAGGGATGAATCAGGAGAATCTACAAAATAAAGAAGTGGCGACCCAATTCTTGGTAAGGGTTTCTTGTTTCCTGTGTCTAACTGCCAAAGCATAAGAACCCCTTCCTTCCCACCTGATATCAAATGAAGTCATATAAACAATAAATTACATTGCTTGACATGCGTAAAAGAATTCGAACACACATATATGACCCAGTTCAATGACTCCTTTCATTTACTACAGGCAATATAATTTTACCTGAGTAGAGATAGGCTCCATCTGAAGAGAAAGATAAATGACTCACTCCAGAAGAGTGCCAATGCCAGGTGCAACATGATTCAGCATCATCATTTTCCCTTACCCCAGGTTTATCATCGTTATATGTCGGTCTTCCATTCACTAATCCACTACTGTTCAGGAATTTCTGGGCTCCAAATCCTCTCCATATTAAAATTCTTCCAGTTACATCACCAGCAGCCACAATTCTCTCTGTAGGGTGGAATGCAATAACTGTAAAGGTCTTTGTATGATGCAGGGTAATCTTCTTAGACACAGCAGAATCAGAATCCATTTTAGGAACTTTCCATATATGAAGTTTCCGCTTGTCTTTTATACCCAAAAATTTTCCCGAGGGACTTATGGTTAAAGATTCTGGTTGTTCAGTCTGTCAAAAATTGAGAGAGCATGGATATACTTAAGAAACAACAAAAATGAAAATAATTAAAGTGCACTCTCATATATGTTGACTGACGACATCTGAGGATGAACCAATGAACAGAAATCACACCATTTCTGATTCAAGGGCAGATTACTACAAGTAGACATTGTTTAGGAAACCACAACCTTCAGGGCTGGTTTTCAATTACGATGTTCCTGAATAACAAATATAAAATAAGCAGTCCAAATGAAGTAAAATTTGACTACAGCTCGTCCTACCCCTCCTTCCCCCTCTATTATTTTTCCTTAAAAAGGCCCTTAATCCACAATAAAAAAACAGATACTCCAACAAACAACAAAACAAGCCGTCCACACATTATTATCAGCAAATACATGAAAATGCACGCGATTGATTGAAATCTGTGAGCAGAATGCGCTCATTAAGATTGGGTTTTTCACAGCCCAACCTTTCATAATGCAATCATTCATTCTTCAAAAAAACAATTACCTGTCTCAATATTAGGCTGCTAACAGTATGAAAGTTGGTCAAATTACACTTCCTAATCTGTCCAAAACCTGCATTGGGGCGATTGTCCTGTGCAAGTCTACTTTCAACAGATACGTAAGCAATAACATTGGGCGACGACTTGGCGTCTTTTTCTTCGCTAGTGGACAATGCCGAAGGCACCACCTGTATAGGATATACAATGTATGAAAACTAAACACTAGGTTTCATTTACTCGCATTTAAACTCGGAATAGGCACTAAGAATTAACAAATGAGCGTGTTACCAGGGAGAAAATGGGAAAGTGAAGGTCAAGAATCTTGACGCATTCGGGAACGGAGTAATCCCATTGGCGAATTGTTCCGTCGATAGAGGCAGTCCAACAGTAGGATAGCAACGAGGCAGCGGTGGGAACTACAACGACGGTGGTAACGAGGGCGGTGTGGCCTTGGAGTGAGGAAACGAGGGAACCGGTGGCGGTGCTGAAAACAGAGACGGAGGACCCGCTGCAAACGAGGAGGCGCTTCCCGTCCTTTGAAAAGGCAGGAGCCGAAGAAACATAGTTTAGCCCTCCGCGTATCATGCTGCCAAAACGCTGGCCGCAAGTGGAACTGTGAGGGAGGGAGAAAGAAGAGAAGAAAAAGGAAGGTAGAAGAAGAGAAGAGAGCCGGCACCACCTTTACTAGGGTTTTTGGGCCCTGATTTCGATTTTAAGCAGGGTTTTACTTGACCCACAAAACATACCACTTAATTCACAGACCTTGCCTCGCCCTATGTTTATTCGTTCTTCATTTTTTTTTTTTTTCATAATTATATAAATAAATAAAAGGTCGAATATTGTTTTTCTCTTTAAATTATTTTTAAAAAATTATATTTTAATTATATATATATATATATATATATATATGATTCGTTGTTTTATGTTAATATTTATTTCCTAATTTTATTTTTAAAATATTTTTTTTCAAAATTAAAATAATTATTTTATCAATATTATTTTTAAGTAATTACTTGTTTAAATTTAACATTTTTCTGTTTTACTATTTTTTTTAAATTTAACTATCTTTAACTAAAACATTTCTTACAAATAAATAAAAATTATTTATAATAAAATTATTTTCATAATTCCAATTTTATTATTTTCAATATAATTATTTGTTAAATTTTTAAAAATTAACGTTACTTTTACATCTCTTATATACAATTGTTTATCTTCTTTCTTTCTTTTTTCTTTATTCATCAACTATTATTTTTTAAATATCTCTCCATTCATTCTACTTTATTTTTAATAAAAATTTATTTTGTGTATTAACTTAATAAAATTATCATATCATCCTCTACTAATATAATTTATGTTTAATTAGTCGGATGGTACCCACTTTCATTTATATACTTCAGTTTGGTATCTGCTTTTAAAAATGTGTCAATTGAGTCCCAACTTTTAAAAAGATGTCTCAATTAGGTCATTTTCATGAAAAACTATTAACATCGTTAACGCTATTGATATTTAAAATGACTTACAAAATTAAGCATTGATATTTATATCAAAATTTAGTGGTAAAAGTCATGAATTAAGTTAACGACTTTAGTAATTATTGTCTGAAAAGGATCTGATTAAGACATTTTTGTCAAAAATTGGAACTAGATTGACACATTTTTAAAAGTAGGTACCAAACTGATACATCTGAACGAAAGTGGGTATCATCCGACTAATTAAACCTATAATTTACTAATATAATATCGTGCATATTTAAAAAATAAAATGTGTACACACAAATAGGAAAGTCAAAAAAAAATTGTACTCATAAGTATCTGCGCATAAAACCCGCAACAGGTAAAATATGGATATTGTAAATGGATACCTGCAAATAACGGATACAGATATTTTGAATACCTGCATGTTAACGGGACGGGTACATGATCATAACATTCTTACCCATGTATACTCGTACCCGCTATATTCTAATTTAAATTAAAAAAAAAACATGATTAAAATGTTAACATATTGATTTTGAATGAGTTGTTTTTTAATCAATTAGTTTTTTTAAAAAAATAATTTATTTGTAAACTGTCATTCAACACTATTTAAATGAGTTATTTGGATTTTGTTTAAAATTTATGAATGTTACGTATTATATTTAATTTAAATTGATTAAAATATGTTTTTAAATATTTATTTTTATTTTTTTGAAATACGCGCGAGTATCCGTTAATATTGAAAAATTATGTAGATACCCGCATAACGAATACCCGACAAATATATATTTATCCAGTGAGTAGGATATGCGAGAACTACTATCTATACCCTACCCATCGTGTTAACATCTCTACAGACAAACGTGATAACGTATGTGTTTACACATGTTATAATAATACTGATAGTAACAATTTTATTTTTTTATTGTATAAAAAATTAACATAGCACGTAACATTTATTTTCACCAATATTTTATAAAATAATATAAAATTATTTTTCTATAAGTTAGATGTAAAAGTTGTATTATAATTTATTATAAAATATTACATTAGCACTGCCGTGCCTGTGTGTATGTGTTTTTTAAATATAAATGATAATATGATAGTAGATGATAATAGTATAGTGTTATTAAGTTAATATATAAAATAAATTTATATTTATTAAAAATAAAGTAAAATGAATAGATTCAAAATAAAGTGAAATGAATAGAGAAAATAATTATTGATGAATAAAAAAAAGATAAACAATTTTATAGAAAATAGGTAAAAATAAACAATAATTTTAAAAAATTAAATAAATAATTATATTGGATGGGAGACCCCGATCAAGACTCCAATCGCTATAGCATCCATCTTCTAAGCCTAATAAGTATTGATGAATAAAAAAAAGATAAACAATTTTATAGAAAATAGGTAAAAATAACCAATAATTTTAAAAAATTAAATAAATAATTATATTGGATGGGAGACCCCGATCAAGACTCCAATCGTTATAGCATCCATCTTCTAAGCCTAAACAGTTCACAAAACTACAATCCCTATAACATCCATCTTCTAAGCATATCACTAATTGAATTATTGATTTGCGTATTAATGTGCGTACGCACGTGACAGTCTACGCACCCCGATCATCGAAGACCTTTAAAATAATATTTAATTTTTATTAAAAATTGTTTTTTTTTACTTTAATATAATAGAGATAATTATGATAATTATAGTTAAGTTTGGTTATATTTATTTTATTCATTTATAACAATATATAAAGATGAAACCCTCTTTTGTGTCCATATTTTCGTTATTCCAATCTTATTCTTAATTATTATTTTAAAAACTAATTATTTTATAAATAGTTTACTTTTAACCGTTAGTATACAAACATCTTTTGTCTTCAATGGTTGTTTTAAAATCTTCTCTTATGTACATATTTTATTTTTCTAATTTTACATTTAACAACTATTTTAAAAATTCATTATATATTTTTTATTGAACTGAAATAAACCGAACCAAAACGAATTGAACTAAACTGAACCAGACCAGACCGAACCGAACTAAACCAAAACTGGACCGGACCGAACCGAACCGCACTGAACCGAATTGAACCGCACTAAACCGAACCCAACCGTACTGAACCAAATCGAACTGAACTGAACCACACTGAACCAAACCAGACCGAATCGAACCACACTGAACTAGACCGCACTAAATCGAACCGGACCAAACCGAACCGAACCGAACTGAACTGAAATACTCTTTAGTTGTGTTGAATTTTAAAACACATTGAAAAAAATTGGAGAAAATTTAAGGGAAAATTTTACACTTTCATAATTAATTAATATAAAGCAAAAGGAGAGTCACTTTGTAATTGGCGCAAAAAATGTCATACTCATAAGCTTTTTTTAGTACGAACACCACAATTGTAAGGTCCCTCTTAAACAATTGAAACATAATGTTTTTTCCCAAATTAAATATAGCAAGTGTATAAACAATAACATAAACAATTTGTATACTTTCAATAAATTAAAAACATCCAAAGGATAAGCTTGAATTGATTTGTATTCACCTTTCACACAAATAACTATTTTGTCAAAGTGAAAAACAAAGTTCCGAAATTGGTAAGAGCCTAAATGTTTAAGAAACATATTATAAGACGCGATAAAAAAAAGGTGAAATGGGAGTAGTGAAACATTAAGTATAAAAAAAAAATGGGAAGAATGAAAAAGACATATAAGAGAATAAAAAAATGTTAGTTAGGGTCAAGGTTCAAAAAAGGACATATCAGTTGGGTGGGATGTGAGATGTTAGAATTGCAGTGAAGGTGGTAAGGTGGAACGACGAGAGCAAGGCGACATGGCCTTATATATTAGTGACGGGGATGAGAAGCTCACGATCATTGTCTCAATGGTGGTGATTGAATTAAAAAATGAATGTGCACGGTGTTTAGAATAAGAGGCAATTGAAGTAAAAGGAGAAAATAAGATACATAATTCAATTAGTGAGTAGTTAACCGATAGAAGTTCAAGTTTTTAAAAGTAAACGGTAAAAGAATACTATTTAATTATTATTATTATTTTTTACTTTAATATTTAGTTTTTATTAAAAATAGTTTTTTTTGTTACTTTAATATAATACAAATAATTATATTTAAGTTTAGTTAAATTAATTTTGTTCATCCCTAAAAGATAAATAATTTTATAAGAATGATATATTCTTAAATATAAAGAGAAAATAAAATAAACAAAAAATCATAACAAAAAAACAGCAAAAGTAACGTACAACTAAAGGAAGATATCAAAGATATTCTATATATATTCATGAGACCTATCGTTAATATATTGGTCAAGTCAATCTTATCGATGTTTTTCTTTTTTACAGAATAACTAATGCTTCCTTTTAATATAACTACAAATATCTTATACATTGGCAAAATATTAAGGGTAAAGATCTAAAATTTATACCATTTTGAAAATTTCATTTAATAGACAATAACTAGATAATCAAATCAAATAGATGAAGAAGCGCATGCCAATTTTTTTTCCAGCAAGCACGTGACAATATAAATGCAATAAGTATGAAGGAAGGAAATATCTAATACATTTAAAGGTTAATCAACAAGTAATTATAAAATATTTACAAGAAGAAATAAAAAATACATTTTCTACTGTATTAAAATAACGTTTACTGATGATTGATTATGTCTATTCTTTATATATTGTTATAGATGAATGAAAAAGACATTTTTTTTTGCACTCCTATGATTCATAACAACAATCACATGTTTCAAAATAACCTTTTACCCTTCCTAAAAGGACTTCAAGATTACCTATTCAACAAGATTTTTGGAACAAACTTTATGAAATTCTAAGAACATGATTTCCTACATATTTTGGAAGAAAAATTTTGAAATTAAATTTCTAAAGCATATGAAATACATTTTGTAAAGAGCTTTCTAGACCAAAATTTTCAAAATAAGCTTTCCATAACATATGAAATACTTTTTTAGATTAACTTTTCAGAACAAACTTTTCAAAACTTATAAGATGCAGCTTGAAATAGGATTTTAAGAACAAGATTTTCTAAACAAATTATTCAGAACGAGTTTTCTTGAACAAGCTTCCCATAAATTATAATCGGTTTACACTCTCTCTTATTGCTTCCTCTCAAAATGATTGTAACAACAATGGAGAACAGAGGTGTAGTGACAATAGCGACGGATGCGGAGGCTCGGTAGCCACAATGACATGGTTCAACAATGAAAGATATTTTAATATTCTTGCTTTTAGCATGGGAGTTAAACTTAACTCAAATTTCTATAAAATATTAAAAAATACAAACACACAGGCGCAACAACGCCTGTGTTCTTGCTACAACAACAAAAATCATTACCAATTCATACTCACTACAACAACAATCTTTGTGTTTATCAAAATATATGCATCAACGAGGTTATTACTATTTCTTCAATATTTGTATACTATTACATATACATTTAATGTCTCATAAGTAAATAACAATATTCAATGATATTTTTTAGTTATTTAAAACTCAACAACTTATGGACCATGTCTTCTACAAAGAATTAAGAAGACTGCTTCCAAGGTAAATAAAGATTTTTTTTTATTATTTATACATAATTCAATTGCTACATAATATTTTTGTTATTTGCATATATATATATATATATATATATATATATATATATATATATATATATATATATATTAAAAAAAATATATATATTTTTTAAAATGCAGGAAAGCTGAAACACATCCTAGAGATCAATCTTTATTTTACCTCCCAATTAAAGAAATGTTTAAGGATGTAAATCTATGATACTTTCATTTACTAATTTTTTTTCTACATAATGTATGTAGTAAATATATATTTCAATTTTTTAACGAATGTATATTTATAGACACTTACTAACTAAAATAGTTTATATGTTTATAGACACCTATCATTGACTCCATCATATATAGCTCATTAACTCCAAATTTTGATCAAATATATTAAATATTAGTTGATACACAATCTTACAAATTAGTAATTTACTGCTTTCTTTTTCAACCCATTTACGTATACCCATCATAAATTGTCACTGATTATTCTTAATATTATACATATAGATACATAAAAAAAACAAACACACATACACGACAACGCCTGTGTTTTCGTTAATTCATGAAAAATAACCAATAAAAACATATTTTACATGATCAAATAAGTATATAATTTGATTTAAAAATAAACTATAACTTTTTAAAATAAATTAGAAATGAAAATCATATTTAATCTTGATTCATCATATATTAGATTCATAGTCAAAAGAAAAAGAAAGATAGATGGCAATTGCTTCCTTTACTTCCTGCACCCCGATCAATATAAGAAAAATACTCTAAAAAAGGATGCTAGAAGAATTTATTTCGAAAAGGTTTTCCGAAAAGTATTTTACATATTCCGGAAAGTTTTTCCAGAACTCCTTTCATTTTAGAATGTCGGTCAATTTCATTTTGAAAAACTATGATATAAATTTTGGGGGAAATCTGTTCAGAAAATTGTGTACCTAAATGTCTTTCACATGTTTCAAAAATTGTATTCTGACAACTCATCTCCAAAATTTTGGAGATGAAGTGTTACTCTGGAAATTCCAAAATGTATAATCCAAATAAGTCAATTTTAAAAATTGATAGATTCAGGAAATATCCAAAACTGTAAGAAAAACTTTCAAATTGACATTTTGTCTTTTACATTTTAAATTTAACATCTTATTAACAACACCTTTCAAACGATTTCAAACAAACCTTTTCAAGTTTTGTTTTTAAATAATGTATTAATAAAAATACAAAATGGAAAAAAATAATTTTTAAAAAATTAACATTAAAAAAACCAAAGAATAATATATACATATATATATATATATATATATATATATATTATTGTCTTATATTATTTAAGTTGATTTTTTTCAATTTGATTAATTTTCTTAAAATAATATATATAAAAAATTAAAAAAGCAACATAATATGGTTTAAAAAAAAACATTACACGTCCCTCCTGGAATACACTCGTGTTCATATGGGTCGAGAGATAAATCTTCCTATAATTCTCAAAATGGTTTATTAAATGATTTTTTGACTTTGGTTAATTATGGGCAATCTTTCCTTCTCAAATTACTGAAGTTTACTTTTATTTTTGAGAAAATAATTTGTTTGATTTCGGATATAAATTGATATCCTTTGTTGTTAGTCAATCTATAACCTGAATTGTAGCCTGAGAATACATCATTGAACCAGCATATGAAAATGTAGACATTAAATCCCTATTGAGAAAGTTTAAGATCAACTGATAGTCAAAGTTTAATACAGGTCTCATTACTAAAAGAAATATTGATCAATGACAAACAAATTATCAACAAAAAAAGGACTAAACAAGTCTTCATTGACTTAAGAGACATTATTGGTAGTAGAAAAAACAAAGGTTATTAGCAGAATTAACAATAGCGACAAGTATGAAGGAATTCGAACAAGTAATCAAGACAAAATCAACATCATCAAGGACTGACTTTGAAGAAGAAAACAGTCAATTCAATACTTATGACATGTTTGATTAAAGAAAATAAGACATGACAAAATTCTCATCATTAAAGTTTGGAGTATAGATAGGAGACTCAACAAGATTCTCGTAATTGAAAGTTGAACAAGAAAAAACATAAGTGACAACATGTTTATCACGACTACCTTGATAAAAGACAAGATATTTTCATGAAAGAATCTTAAAAAGTAAAAATAAGGACAAAATTGTAAATTATGCAAGGGTATTTTACTAAATTATGTAAGTTATAGTGTTTTATTATGTATCTATAAATAAGTGTATCCCAATATTGAAAAACAAAGAAAAATAATGAGTTTTAGATGTAAGTATTTTTTAAGAGTTTGTGAAAAAGTTTTATGAAATAATGTTTATGAAGTTTTGAGTTTTCATTTTAAAGCATTCTCTTCGATGAAAAATGTAAGTTCTATTTTGTTTTTCTTATGTTTAAACTTTTTCTCAGTCATCTTATTTCAAATTATCGCTAAAATCACCTTATTGTATCAATTCTATCTTCGATCCTGTTAATACATTTTAATTTTAATTTTAAATAATTCATCGATACTAATAAAATAATTGAAAAATAAACAATACTAAAAAGAATTTACACTAAAAAAACCAAAGAATAAAATAGAATATATATATATATATATATATATATATTTGAATTTGCGTTTTGGTTTTTTTATATTATTTAAAGGTTAACTTTTTAAAATTTTATTTAATTTTTAATCTCTGTTAATATATTATATAAAAATAAAATTATATATATAAATAAAATTTAAAAAGTTAAAACAATATGTTTATTTTAATTTTGTTTTTAATTTTTTTAAGTTTCTTCTTTAATTTTATTTAAATGTTAATTTCTTTTAATTTAATTTATTTTTAATGTTCTTATTTTAAAAAATAAATAAAATTGAAAAAAAAATCATCTTTGGAATATCGATAATCTTCTTGACTAGATTTCGAAATCCAGTATTACCCTACATAGGATCCGATACTTGTGTGTGAACTGATAATTGTGTGAAAAAGTGCCAGTAAAAAACTCAAGAGTCATTTAAGATATTTTAGAAAAGTTTGGAGGCGCAGAAGAAAAGAAAAGTTGGAGGTACAAGGACAAAACCCCAAAAAATGATTTGAATAGGAAAAGTAAGGATCTATCAGTCCATAATCAAGGAACTGTTGCGTCTAGTGAAGGACTGGGTCAGAGCACCTTTTGAGTGGCCCAAATCATAACGAACATGGGCTTGATACGCACCATTAATGAAAATAGAATTTCTCATCAAAGAATATGAAAAGAGTAGTCACTTTTTGAGACATTACAATACAATGTAATTAATATATATTCAAATAGATTCTTAATACTAAGCAATTTTGAACAACCTCTGCAGCTTAGAAAATTATATTTAATTTTACTAACTAAAATCTACATTTAAAACTCATCTAAAAAAATGACTCAAAATCAAATAAAAAAATAGTTGAACTAAAACTACTTTTGTTTAGATTTTAATTAAATATATCTTATGTTCAGTTTTTTAATATCTCCAATTCCGGATACCAATCTCCAACCTCAAGACTTACCTGAACGTGCTACTCTAACTCTTTATTACCAATTATGTTTACAACTATTTTTACTACACAATCCTGCATTTTCATGACTAAGATTCTCCACACACATGAAAACCAGTTAACTACTGATAACTAATGATTTTTCTGTTGAATATCTAATAATCAGTATTGCTTGCATAGGGTTTTCGCAGAGTTCACTCCAAATAGGGCAAACAAAATGCTTACGAGACAACCCTGCCATCAAGAGAAGCCCAAAAACACGACCCAGACTACAATACAAAAACAAAACATTTGCCCCAGAAAATAACTTGGTAATTAGATTACAGGTACCAGAGACTGTCCAATCAGACTCAACTGGCAGCAGATGGAAAATAACCATTGAATCATATCAATGGATGTAGATGGAATAACTTTGATATATCAGACCCATTCATTCTACTCCACATGTAAATACAAAGGTATAAATATACTCAAAGCAAGTGTCTTCACACCTCACTTTGGAATAATCCTGCATAATGATACCAATCATCAACTTAAAAGGATTATGCATACAATTCAAGGATAAATAAATTGCAAAAATAAGATACTCCTTCTTACCACCGACTCTAGGCAAATCAGACATTCTGTACTTTGCTTGATACCTCTTTCATTTTGATGTCTCCTTTTTCCTACAGTCAAAATCTCTATTCGTTAGAAGTGAAAAAGAAACTCACACGCACTCACATTGCTTATTGTGCAGGTCAGATGAGAATTCACTTATGGTATTGAAACAAGCAGATAGGCCTCTTGTAAGATTAAGTCTCATGCGACACCATTAAAAAACCTTGCATAATAATCCCTCTCACTACCAAGTCAATGCAGCACCTATAACACTGATGCTCTTCGATGCTCAAACACAACTTAACAACAATCCAACTTTAATAGTTATGTATATTTTTTAACACAAGCAATGACAGAACTTATACTTACTTTTAAGATTATACAGACTTCCTGAAATAAGATTGTAGAAGTATTCAAGCATTGCTGATGCTTATACATAGTTGAAAAGCGAGGTACATGGCACATTACCAGGGCATGACATACTACTAACTAACTAACCCATGTCCACATCTACTTGATATATATCAGAAGTCCAAAAACAAAAAGGTTCTTGTTGAAATATAAGTCCAACTGGTAGTCTAACAAGTTAGCATATCAACATAACAGTTCAAATCATAATTACCTGATACACAATACTCTTCAGTATGGGTACAGGTATCTGGTATGCAGCAAGCTACCATGTCAAATATATGACATGTGGGGGATACACTTAGTTCGTACATTTGGCTTTGCAACAATTATACTTACACTAGGTAATGTGATATTTTGTATCAATCGTAATTACATAACATTAACATATTCATGAGTTATTCTAGTTATTAGTATAACACTCTTTTTTAGAAAAAAGTGAAATCCTTTGGACTGATAAACTCACGAACAATCCAATTGAGGAGTAATTAACCATTTCTTACATTTTTACCATTTACTGTTTCACCTACAGCCCCATTTAGTCTCCCTAGGACACTCTGAAGTGGAGTCATCACAGTTCTTTTTAAAAGGCAAGTGGAATTATCGCAGTGATTGAGAGACAGTACATTTCCAATCTCCTCATCTCGCTACCTCGTCCGTTTGGTAGGTGAAATTCAGCTTTACAGGATATGGGGTCCTGGTCACAAGATACATCTTCTTCTCTTATTTCTCCTTCTCATCTTTCTACATGGGTGTTTTCCATTCACCCCAAAAATCAAACTAGCAAATTCCGAACCCAAAAGTCTCCATTGGAGGCTCCACCACCCTACATCCTCTGCCTCAACTTTGGCTCAACATGTTTAATGTATCAAATTGCAAATTAGAAAAACCCAGCTCACAAAAGAACCGTGAATAGGTAGCCATGAACCAATTTGGGGTTCTCAGATGAAACCACCAAATTTGGTGGTAACTTGGTCTAAATTAAACAACCAAAGGGAGCCACATCAAAACAAGCAAAAGAATATCTAATTTTAAAAGGACACAAACACTAATCTTGCAAATATGAGTACCAGTAAATTGCTTACCATTCCCTTGCTCTCATAATAATCATCAAGAGCCCACTGATATTTTGACTGATTTAATCCAAACCAACGTGCCACATGGTCATCCAAACTTGAGTGAGCTGTAAAAAGAAAGTTCATGGGTATTGTAAGATAATAGTAGTGGTTCTCAGAATAAACAACATAAGGAAAAGCCTCAATCAAAAGACCTATTGTATTGTAGGATCTGAAATCAAAATTAAAAGGAGCACAATACATGTTGATTCATATATTTTTGTGCAATGCAAAACATTAGAAATATAGAGTGCACTACCCCAACCATACTGAAAGCAATACACACATAGGCACAATCAATTACAACCATTTTTTACTAGAATAAGGAAAAGGTGATTTGCAGAGTTACCATAAAATGCTCAGCCACGGTTTCCACTGCCCATGGCCGTTCTTGAAATTACTTAATCCAGAGCATGTTTGTTTTCACTTCAGCAAACCAGAGAAGTGCAAAACAAAGGACCCACCCACGGTTATTTCCGATCACTATGTAACCAAGTTACCAAATTTCCAGTTTTCTTACCCCCCAAATAATACACATTTTATAAAGAAATACCAAACTTCCGGGCGGTATTTGGTAGGAGTCTTAACAAAACTTAACAAAAGAAGAAGAAGAAGATGCGTTTTGTCCAAAATAGTAAACCAAAAACACCAACAAGAATGCCAATACCCAAAAAGATTCCAACAAGACTAGGTTATACATTATAATAACTCTGGAGTCGCACGCATAATATATATTTCTGGCATCAAATCAAGGTGTTTCTAAAAGTAGATAGAATTATGATTAAACCATTTACAAAAAATAAACGTCATCCATCACAACAGTCACACTCTATTAAGCAACTCAGTTCAAATTCCAAATAACCCAAAAACAGCTTTAACTTACCAACTTTAGGCCTTACTTATAACTTTAATTTTATATTTTTATAAATGTTTGACACATTTTGTTTTCGTCGACACAGAATCTAACCTAACCTAAGAGCTGAAAAGGGTAAAGTACGTACCGGTTTGAACCTTGTTAACGGCGTTTCTGAAGATGCCAAAAAGGGAATCGTCGGAACCGGAGAGGGGTTTGGGGGAAGGAACGGTTTTAGGAATCTGAGGCGGCGGAGGGGCGATCTTGGTGGTGGTAGTGGTGGTAGCAGTGTCATCGGAAGGTTTGGGAGTAGACGGCGGCGTCATGAAAACAGTGTAAGGACCGATTTTTCCGATAACCGGTGGCGGCGTAGATTCCGCGTTAATCGGCATTTTGGTCGGAGAGAGAGTGTGAAAGTAATGCTTAGTTTAAAGAGTGAGTGTTGAGTTGTGTTGTGTTGTGTGTGATAAGTTGGATCTTTTGTCTTCCTATCTTAGTTGTACTTCACAAGTTCTTTCTTTTCCATTCTTTTCTTTCTCTCAACTCTACATTTATTTATTTATTTTCTTTATTTTATTACAGTGTTTCATTAAAGCAATGAACTTTTTAATGATAAAGGGTTCATAAAGTGAAAATGCAATGCAGAGGAACTTCAGTGGCAATTTCTCTATGTTTTTCAATAATAAACCTTTTATGAGATGCTGCTTCTTGGGTGAAGCTTTTATCGTTTATTCAAGGGATTTCTCTATACATTTAATCTTACAAGACCAACAAAAACTCATTGCCACTGTATAAATTATAAACGATATTAGATATGTTGGAGTTAAATTGAATTCTTTTCACATAAAGTAATTACCATGAAAAAGAAAAAAACTGTTTCAATTTATTCAAAAAAGTTTCCACAACAAAATTGGTGTTAAATTATAAGAAATAGTTAAAGATGCTAGCATTAAAACAGGCGTGTTTAATAAAATTTATTTAAAAAATAAATATTATAATAAACATTAAAATAAAGGTATGATTAAATTTATATTGAAATAGTAAAAGCTTTAATATAAAAATAACTAACATCGTATATTTATTGATATAAAAATTAATAAATTTATTTACTTTCCATCACATTCTCCAAACAATGCATGAAAGAGATTGTGATAATCGATAAGGAAAAGTAAAAATTATGTTAATTTTTGTTTAAAATGTAAGAAAGTTCAATAACAGTATTTAAAATTTTTTAGTTATTATGAAATTGAAAATGATTAAGTTATGTAAAGACTTGTAGTCGTTTACGGTAAAAAAGAAAGTTATAATAATATTTGAAAACGTTCGTTATCATATAGTTAAAAATTATCATGTTATTTGATGATGATAATAATAATAAATATAAATAATTAAGTATGGCAATGTTGTTAAAAAAATAGAAAATTTTATTTTGAAATGATAAAAAATTAAAATATAAAATATAAAATGTATATATATTAAAAAATTAATTATGAAAAGGTTAAATAGTACTTTTATAAATAATAAAATAAATAAAACGAGTCATATTTGTAAGAATAAAATGTATAATATAATATGCAATACACTAATGATTATAAAAACAATCCTTTGTAATAGTTCTACATAAATCACGCATAAAGTTTCAAACAAATCATAATTGTGGGTAACAATATGATTGCCATTTAACTTCAATTCATTGTACATACAACAAATTTCTTTCGATAACTAGAGAAACTACCATATTAAAATTGAGATAGCAAAGAACAGTCTTCAAAAAGTAAAAAAATAAAAAATAAAAAAAAATCGCATGAGAATATCTATAACAATATATAAAGGGGATTCTCCTTTTTGTGTCCACTTTTCAAAATACCGATTTTACCCTTTAAATATAATAATTTATTAAATTTTTAAAAATTGACCGTTATTTTTACAAACTTTTTATAAAATCGGATGTCTTTGCTTCTTCTCTTCTTCTTTATTTATCAATGGTTATTCTTTTATCTGTTCTGATATATTTTATTTTATTTTTAATAAATATAATTTTAATTTATATATTAACTTAATAACATTATAATATCATCACCTATTATAATATCATCACCTACTAATATAATATCACGTATATTTAAAAAATGCATACACACAAGCGCGATAGAGCTTGTGTTACGCTAGTATATCATAATACAAAAATTAGGACTTAAATCTTAATTAGACTTAGTCGCCTAACTTTTTTTAGACCAAAGCCCTTCGGTTTCCACAATCCAACCAAATTTGTCCTATTAATTTACTTATACTTTTAATTTCATGTCTAAATATTCAGAGCTTTGTAATAAACTTGAGATATAAAAATAGAAATTCAGAAATTAATGTAAAATTAATATTTTTTAAGAATGTGTAGATTGTAGGATTATAAATTTTAAACATTCTATTTTAAGTGAATTTGGAATAAATACTAATTCAAATAAAAGAGAGAGAAAGGGAGAAGGTGGAGAATTAGGTAAAAGGATTTTTAGGAAATCTTAATTTTAAAAATAAATAATTAATTGACTGAAATTATACCATGTATTTTGTACTTTTGGTGCCGTTTGGCATCAATCAAAATGTACTACAAATACGATTTAACTTATCTAGTACCCTTTTGAAAGTTTTTTCTTATTCAATTAAATATATATATATATATATATATATATATATATATATATATATATATATATATATATAATAACTTAAACTATATTACAAAGAGCCTGTCACCAAAATATGGAAAGAAAACATGTGCAAAAACTGGGCTTTGCGACGTGATTATAAACTACCACAAAAAAAAAAAACTGTGTGTCAACTAACCAAACCGCATTCTAAATAAACAGTATAGAAATATTTTATTCGCACACGTACCTGTTCTACAATACAGGTTTAGTCTTCCGTATATGTTTTATTATTGTATTAAAAGAAAAACTAGAATAACAATAAGTGTCTCCACCATCATAATAATAATAAATTTAACGGGAATTAACATCCTTTTTACATCAATATTCTTCACAGGAAGAATGTTTTTTGTTAATATGATTTTTATGCTGTTAATTAATCAGAGATAATTTTTTTACATCATTTTAAAAAGTTATAAACATTAAAAATTCTAGTAGTTTGTGATTGAGTAATGATGGACAGTTGTTTTATACTCTAGTTTAGACAGTGGGTACTCTCACTTTGGGCTTAGGCCTTAATTATAATGCTTTGTTTCGAGTGTTATCCCCAATTTTTCGGTTTGGGCCTTAAGTATAATGCTTCATTAAAACCAAAGCTTTTCGGCTTTTTCTTATATCCCCAATTTTTTTTCCTGCCCCTCCAAGTATGATTCTGAAGACCATTATGTCTTTTAAAAAATATATATATAAATTATAAACTAATATGTTTGTAGCCGGCACTCCCAATAATGAAAGTCGGTAACACCCATTTATAAAAGTCGATAACACCGGTTTTTGAAAACCGGTAACACCGATTTCTGAACGCCAGTAACACCGATTTTTAAACGCCAGTAACATTGGATCCTATAGTTTAATAAAATAAATTTTGTGACATACTACAACCATGACGAGATACTGTAATCTAAAAATATAAAGTTTAGATATGAGTATGGGATAACAAAACCCGTCTCGTCCCACCCTGTTGTCATCCCTAATTAAGATCAACATCGACCACAAACGTTTCGATCTCCTCAATTACTCACCACACGTTCTTCACAACCATCATATGTGCAATGCTCGCAACGCGTCTTAGTTCATCTTGCAACGGTAACAAGTAAAAACATAAGAATGTTATCTAATGAGAGTGTTATAATGATTATGTAAATAAAGTTACTCACTCGTAGACTGCCTAATGACTTTGTTCTTTTGGGTACGTGTACATCATTTAGGATGTCATGGCAACATTGGGTACATATGAACCAGTGCAACGACCCCCCATGCATATCCACCACATGTCGTAAGATCTCTGAACAACAATAGGTACAAGATACTGATGTATGTTCCACTATTGTCTGCAAAAATTATGCACCTGATAAGATCCAACAAGTAAACTCGTGTGGAATACCCCTAACAACTAAATTAGTGGTGTCATAGCACCGACAATATCCAAATGGACAATAAGACAACATTTTTCCATTATAAGTAGATGAGGAAGCATGAACATATGATCTTACTAACTACTGAGTAAAGAGGTATCGTATGGACCTTCAGGATATTCAAGTCCTTTTTGGTACTCATATTTCACTTCTCCAACAACTTTGGCTTGTCAACAAGGGTTTGAGGGGTCGCCAACCAAGAAAAAAAAATAGTCAAAACATAATTTCACAAACTGGCACACCTGCATCTTGAAAATCAACAACACCAAATTCTGAAAGCTGGTAACACCGATTTTTGAAGCCACTAACATCAATTCCTGAAAGCCGGTAACTACAAACCAAAAGGGTAGCAATGGAATTATAAAAAAGTTGGGGTGTAGGAAGAAAAATAGGGGTGCATAAAGAAAAACCCAACTTTTTCTCATCCTACGCTTTCACTCTTGATTATGGTATGAAAAAAACTGTTAGAATAGTTAAATAAAATCATATAAATTGTTGTTTTTTTCTAAATTATCCACTGTACCACCTCATTGGATGAACTAGTTCAAGATAAATAAAATTTAAATTTAATTAAATTTATGTTATTATGAAGTTTCAACCAAAATCAAATTCAAACTCAATAAAAAGTTATGGGTATCGTGTTTTCCTGTTGTACCCCTTCAACCGAATGAATCTCAATTAATTATATATATATATATATATATATATAATATTTTTATAAAATGTAACATATATTACTTGTGTTATGATTTTATGAAGTAAGATTTCTTGAACATACTATAATATTGATTTTAACTATCTCATTCCGTTATGCTTAAATTTTTTAATATAATATTTGAACACTAAAAGAAAAGAAGAGATAGAAGTCATTTTAGAGAACTTGTTTTGAAAGCTGTCATTTATGATTTAGAAAACTTGTTCAGGATTTTTTTTTTTCTTTGAGAGATAATTTTGGAACACATTTCACGTGCTCTACAAAACTTATTCTAAAAAGTGTCACATATATTTAAAAAAGTGTGTTTTGTATTTCATATTTTCGAAAAGCTTATACTAAAAATCCTAATATGAAAATTCAGTTACAGAAGCCATGCTCTGAAAATTTCAAGAAATTCGTTCTAGAATTTTTCTAGAACAAACAATTCAGAAGACACTTTTACAACGTCTAAAATGGGCCTTTTAAAAGTTATAGGGCGCAATTAGAAATTATAGAAATGTACGAAGAAAAGCTTAAACAAGAAAAACTGGCCCAAAATAGAGCCCACAGTATGTAAGAATGTAAAAGAAGTTTTAAACTTTTAATTAGACAAAATACATAGACAAAAAGACCAATGAGATGTTTAGCAAAAAAAAAATGTAAAATATGATAAAAAGAAAATTAAAAAATTAAAATGGAAAAATAAAATAAAAACAAAACAAAATATGTCGTCTTCACTTCAAAAATATGTCCCTTACTAGTGGTCTAAAAAGAAAGTAAATGAAAAAGAGGAAGAAAAATCTTGACTCATCCTCACCATTCACATGATTTCGTGTTTATTATTAATGAAAATACGTGCACATGTGTATATATATATTTTTTACAACAAAAAATAATAAAATTATAATTATGAAAATAAATATGAATAAGTTTTAGAATTAGATAGTTTTTATTTATTTTGTAGATGATTTTTATTTATTTAGTAAATGGTTTTTATTTATTTAATTTAGAAAAATATTTAAATTTTTTAAAAATGGTTAAATTTAATAAAATTAATTAAATTTAAATAAAACGGTAATTCGAAGGGTAAAAATGAAAAAAAAAACACTAAAATGAGAAATACTCTTTATATATAGGTATACATAAATCCATAACTTAGAGGTAAAAGTGAAAAAAAAATGATACCGGAATGAGAATCTCCTTTATATTAAATATGTATAAAAAAAATCACATCAATAATAAAAACATAAAATATAGTAAGAATATATCGCTAATATATAAATACAAAATATCACATATTGTATCGTTAAATTTAAAAAATAAAATCTCTTAAGAACTTGGTAGAAAGATGTTTATATTACGCGAGGATCTCTCTACGTTCTGCCTAATTTCACTTGCTGAAAACTGCAGCAAGAGTCACAATTGGAGGTTTTGATTTGAAACTTTTCATTTCCATAATTGCATTATTAATTAAGATTTTACGATTTGACAAGTTTTTCTTATGTATTGGGGTCAAAACTAAGATACGGGTCAGACTGAAAGAAAGCAAGACATTAATGGGTAAACAATAATGAGGTTTGAGAATTGCGCATGATTCAATTGTGTGCAAGTTGTTGGATGCAAATGCAATTACTATTGAACAAATGAATCCAAGATGTTGCTTTCTTTGAAAAAAAGAAGGAATGTTGCAATGTTGTGTTTGATGACAACAAAACTTCCTAGTTTCTCCTGTAACAGGTAACAACCTTTCCTTCATTTCGAAACTTGCACATCCATTTCTTTTATCTGCTTTGAGTATTCAAAAATCATAACAATACTTTGTCTTTTTCTTCCTCCATTCCTCATAACTATTTTATATTGCTCTTTTCAATTACTAGTTATATTAATTCTTAATGCTCTGTTCAGAAAATAACAAAAATAACAAGAAAAAATAAAACTCAAATCAAATATTCTGTATATAAATACTATGTAAAATAATAAAACATAGAAAACAACGAAGATATAAACTACCACAATATAAAAGAAAAATTCATCGATCCTAATTTTATAAAATCATTCACTGATGATAATAATAATTAATAAATACATCATAAATTCTCTTAAAGTTTTTAAGAATATTATATATATATATATATATATATATATAATATTTTTTTTATCCTTAATCAACAAGGTAGATAATAATTACAAGTGAATCTTGGATTTTGATTAAAAGTTTCGAAAGGACGAAAATAATATATTCAAAATTTATATATTTAATCATTGTTATTAATGTAATAAAAGTACATAATTTGGTATTTAAATCTACTTTAAAATATTTTTTTGTCTCAATTTATGTTAAGTTTTGTCAAAGACCTAATTTTATTTTCGTGTTTAAATAGGTTCTAGTTTTCGTCAATTTTGTTTAATTTGATTTTTTTAACATCATTTAAATTATTAACAGTAATAAATAGTGACGGTCATGTGTCATTTCGTAATGTTTTTTGTTTTTTATTTTTTTTTTTATTTTTTAAAAATGTTTGCATGTCAACCCAACAACGTGCTACGTGTTAAAGTTAATATTGTTTAAGTCAATTTGGTCTCAATTTGGAAATGAACAAAATTGGTTTTTTTACAAAAATGGGTAATTTTGACCCATTTATTACAAAAATGGATTACTTTACTAATTAATTACATGATGTAACATCCCAATTTCAGTCGTATAAAGCTAATAAAAATAGGGAGTTTCATCATAGTTCCAAAATAGATAATTCAGTGTACACAATATATTAATACAGTCTTACAAAAGATATGACTATAAAAATATATCACTTATACACTTAAACCGGAACTAATAAACTCTATACTTAAACTGACTACTGCTAAAGCTCCCACTGGAAACCTCCTCCTCAACAAGAAAAACGATGGTTCTTCATCCTCCAGAAGTGTCTTTGACACTGCAACCACATCTGCTCCCACCATTATAGGTGATCATCGCAAAAGGAAACATACAACACAAGACAGGAACACAAAAAGCAAGGGTAAGCTAATCTGATTAAAGGAATCATACAGTTCAATTATAAACATAAATCATGCAATCTTTCTCATTTTCACCAGAATCACATAGACCACCACAAACACAATGCATATATATTACTCTAGACTCGATATCCGGATTATGTAAGTGACATTAGATCTCTTGGTGGCGTGCACCTGTGACGGTTCCCAAACTCTGCAAAATTGGACACAAGGAGTTATCACCCGACCGCTCACAAGATAAGTCCCCTTCGCGTCTAAGACTTGATCAAGTCCAAAGACTAGAACCTCCTGCTACTACTCACGACATAATCCATTATGCTCTACCTGAGCGTGAATGATTATTGGAGTTTCAAGATACCAACCAAATTAGGAGTCCTCATGTTCTTACACATACACTAACTTATTCTCTAGAATTCCCCTCAAAATTCTAGTGCAACCACACCTTCTGATGATATGATTTTATACAATTTATACCACATGTACTACCAGTCACAATAATCCAAGCATAATATGAATAAACATCACATTAAATAATTTATTATAACTTCCAATAATTAAAACAGAGGAAAAAATCAACAATTCTGCATAGGAACTCGCCCAAGCTAGAAGCTCTCGCCTGGGCGAGAGGGTCATTCTCGCTTAGGCGAGTCACTCTCGCCTGGGTGAGACTCAAACAATGGGCAACTCTGAAACTGAGCGAATTCTCGCTCAGGCTAAGCTGTTTCGCTTAGACGAGAGTGTCTCTTGCTTAGGAGAATCCAGCTCGCCTAGGCGAGACCTCGTGCAGTTGCATGGGTGAATTTCTGGTATTTTCGCTCAAGCGAGAGCTGCTCGCCTGGACGAAATCATCAAAATTCCAATCTGTTTTCACATGCAGAGCCCCACAATTCATACCAGAAAACCCAATTTCCATACAACAATTAATTCAAACATCAATCAAACATAGGATCATGCAAATCTAAGTTCTCATAGAAGATTTCTACTGAATTTGAGCAAAAGGCTAGCTTCCCTTACCTGTTATCCTGTTTAGATAGCTTTATAAACATCAACGCCTTAAAAACGTTAACACCTCTAACTCCACAAGATGCTCTATCTACACATAAAAACATCACAAGAACGATAAGGACATATCGTTATGATCACTGATCAGTAGAAACTCATACTGATGATTAAAACGTCACATGCAAGCGGAAAAGGGCTTGCATGCAACAGAAAACAGAGAAAGACTACAAAAGAGAGCGAAAACTCACTATTTTTAATTTTATACTAATACCTTTTAATTTTAAAATAATCGAGTCTCACTATTTTTAAACCACTATCACTTTTAAAACGCCATTTTCTAGGGACTTACACATGACATGGTCAGTTTACTAATGATTTGACTTCTCTCTATTTATTTTTACCTTTTATATAATTTCTGAAGTTTTATATATATTTTTTAAAATAAAATTTTAATAATTTGATTAAAAATATTTTAAATAAAATTTTATTCAAATTTTGATATTTTAAAACTTAATATTTTAAATTTTATTATTACATTTTATTATAAAATTTGATTAAAAATATTTTAAAAAAATTATTAAAATTTTGATATTTTAAAACTTAATAATTTAGATTTTATTATTACATTTTATTAAAAAATTTACAATAATAAAATTTTATTAAAAATATTTTAAATAAAATTTTATATAAATTTTGATATTTTAAATTATTGTTTCATTTTATTATAAAATTTACAATAATAAAGTTTTATTTAAAATATTTTTAAACAAATTATTAAAAATTTATTTTAAAAAATATATATAAAACTTTATAAATTATTATAAAAGTTAAAAAAAAAAGATAAATCAAATTGTTAGTCAAATCTGCTATGTAATTAATTAATAAACTGACCCATCTCTGTAATAAATAAATCAAAACGATCCAATTTTGTGAAAAAACTAGTCAAATCATTAGTAAATTGACCCTACCATGTAATTAATTAGTAAACTGACCAATTTTTGTAATAAATGGATCAAAGCCACTCATTTTTGTAAAAGAACTGACCAAATTGCTTCATTTTAAAAAAATGGGATTAAAAAAATTAGCCACATGGACATTTTAAAAAATAAGAAAATTAAAAAATATAAAAAATAAACAACAAAGTAACATGTGGTAGTCACTGTTCATTAGTTAATCATTTAAAGAGTGTTAGCAAAAAAAGATCAAATTGAACAAAATTGACGAAAATTGGGATCTATCTAAACACAAAAAGAAAATTATGACTGATTTGACAAAACTTTACCAATTGAGACAAAAAAAATATTTTAACCTTAAATCTACTTGGATGTTTCTTTTTATAAAAATGATAGTTTTGAAGTTATATTTAATATGGATCCTATTTTAAACTAACTTTTCTAATTTCAACTCTTTCACTTATTGTGTATTTATTTCCATAATTGATTACATGTTTTTGGATTACTATACAGATCATTAATATCAAACTCCTCACTTGATAAGATTTTGAGAAAAGGTTTTCTATTAGAACAATTGGATTATTATCATCATGCTTACAAATATGTGAAGGAATTAAATTTATCTTATTTTTATCTTTACGTGTAGACTTCTTTTTATCACTTTTAAAAAAATTATCTTTCTTTTATTTTTTTATTAATATACCTATTTAAAAAAAAACAAAATTAAAAATTAAAAATAATTTATCATATACGCACCAAAATGTTTAACTAATTATTCCTATTTAAAAAAGATAAGAAATTGAATAAGTTAAATGATTGAATTGTTTGATTGGGTTCATGGTAGAACTGGAGTTTCAAAATTATTATAAGCAAACCATAAGCAAAAAGTTGAGAAAAACAAATTGATTTGTGTTTGTTTGGGCTTTCATAATGGAACTGAAGTTTTGAAATTATTATAAATCTTGTATTTAATCAACAATTCCAAATAATAAAATTTACTAGGTTAAAATATTTCAATACAAGACAATATTAAATTAATTTTCACATACATAAAATTAAAAGATTTTTTTTTATATAATTTTTTTTTTGTATTAAAAAATGGGAGGGGTCAAGCCCCCTAGAGGATAGAAAAGTTTCGTCTGTCTCACTTATAACAACACAAGAATATTCCCAAGTATTTAACTAAACAAAGAGGAAACCAAATATATGAAATGTGCATAAAACCTTTTCTTTAAATTAGCTTATATGCACAAATTTGCACATGAAACATTGATCACTCTTTTATTTTTCTACTAATAATTAATTGGTACCCTACAAATTTTCTCAAAACATTTAAACATCAACAAACGATATTCTCTTAACAACACAAATAATAAGTATTTAACTAAACAACACAAGAAATTAAATACATGAAAATATCATTTATTTATTTTTTCTTCACTCTCTTGATGATTTTTTTTTTTTTTTATCACCGAAGATCTTCAAAACTTTTGTATTTCTGTCTCTTGAAAATCTGACGCAAAAGGTGGCAAAGCATTGTAAGTAAGTTTTTTATATTGTTTCACTTACCTTGTATATAAATAAATAATATAAAACAATTGTATATTTTTTAATTACCCAAAACATTAACTTGCGACTTTCTTTTCAATTGTTGTTAAAACAAGTTTTCACAAGTAAAAAGAGTTTGTAGATATTACAGACTTATATTACTAATCAATGCAATGACATTACATTAGTTTAGTTTGGTGGAGGTTCGGCGTGCTTTTATTAAACAAGTAGAACTAACTCAACTGAATCATAATAATTGATTTAGAGGTGCAAGGGTCCATCATTTTATATTAGTGGTAAAAAAGTGTTAGTTTGTGTTGTATTTATTACAGTACTAAGATAACATAAAGTTAAAACCAAAAGTATGAGGAGTTAGTCGGGGAAGTTAGAAACTTAATGGCTTAATAACTAATACACATTTCAGTTTTAGCATGAGCTTCTATATATGTCATGTATTCAATTATAATACATGCAATTAAATGAAAGCTTTTAATAACATAGAAGTACATCTCTCTTTGACTCTATCACCTATTCTCTTATAGAGTTTATTAATTAGTATTTTAAAAAATAAAAAATTGAACAAATGAAGAATACTAAAACAAGAGGTAAAGGTGGGGGAAGCATTTAGAAAAGTTGATTGTTGCGATCCACCCAAATCGATTGACTCACACACAATCAAAGAAAGTGACAACGAAAGTTTTGAGAATGACTAAAGAAAGAGAGTTCGTCGACGTCACGTCCAAGGATAATGATTTTGCTTTATGTCTATGTCTTTATTTTAGTTGATAGTTATAATTCATAAAAATTATTAGATACTTTTCATTGTAAGTCCATCATACATTACGTGAAAACATTAAACATATTTTACTTAAATTATTTAAAAAAAAACATGTTTTCTATATTTTAATATAATAATTTTTGTTTTCAACTTTCCTATTACATCCACACTATTAAGTGTAATAATTTACTCATCATTTTTATTTTCTTTCCGTTACGCTATTTGTATACTTTTTTTAATTATTACTTTTACAATTTAAATAATTTATAAATATTGAAAAATAAGTAGTGAAGATATATTAAAATTTATGATGTAGACGTAAGTTGAAGCTAATTTGAGATATGTTTAGATCTAAACCATAGGCATAAAAAATCTAGACATCAAATCAAACGCAACACGTTTTTACATGTGACATGAGAATGGATCCATTTTCATTTGAGTAATGGGTTAGCGTTGGAGAGAGAAGAAAAAGAAAGGAAGAGTTTAATTGCAGTGCTCCTTGATGTTGTTCGATGGAGGATCCACATGGGACGACACGTGGCATCTTAGTCTGGCTTCATTTGAGGGTGACGTGTGAGTAGAGAGCGCGTTCTGAACAAAAAAAAAAAAAATCTGTTTTGGTAGTATGTGCTAAAAATTACGGGGAAGGTGGGAGGAGAAGAGAACGATAAGTGAAGTGTGAGTGTGCAGTGTGTTTGGGTTCATGCAACTCAAAATCAACCTTATTATTGAAGGAATACATGGATTCGGTGCTTCTCCGATCTCTGCCTAATGCTTCTTCTCTCACCGCTGGTATTTATTTCTCTATCTCTGTTTTTCTTCTTCTGAGGAAATTTTTTATCTGTTTTCCGTACATCTAACAGCCATCTAACAGCAGCAACCGTTGATAGTGGCAGGTGGAGATTTCTGCAGGACTAGACATTGTGCTGCCATCTCCTATGCAAGTAAGTTTGATAATCAGATAGGCCCCCTCCTTTTTTTTCTTTTCCTCTCACAATTATTGTTGTAATTATTAATATGGAAAACACTCGTGACTTTGTATTTTCTTTAAAAGAAAAAAAGAAGAGAAGATTAAATAAAATACGAGACTATTCTTGGAATTTAGGTGTGACCTTACTGAGATATAAAATTAGGTTTGGAAGTGTGAGTTATTTGTTGTTACTTCTATGTCATTGAGAAGTTAGCATTGGTGATAATAGTCTCAATCAGTTGAATCTCTAATGTCCATCTACATATTGAGAACTGTATACGTTTTGGTAGAGCAGTATATAATTTTTTCGTTTCCGTAAGTTTTGATATTGATTGTAAAACTCTCCATGTACATGTTTTTTGATTCATCCTAAACAGGAAATTATTTGTGTTTTGTATTGTGCATGATTACTGCTACTAACATCCAACATTTGGTGGTCTAGGTTCTTATGGGCCAAATGCTTCGTGGAACAAAAGGAAAGTCCAAAATGAATATAATTGTTTGAGGCTTCGGAAGCCAAGTTTGAACCATCGTTACAAAGGCACTGGGGGAGGGTATACGTTTCAAAAATATAACATAAAATTTGTTGTGAAAGCCACCTCTGAAAAATCTTTTGGGTCCGAATCTCAAGCTTTTGTTCCAAAAAGCGTTTTGGACTCTGTCAAAAATTCCTTGGATGCTTTCTACAGGTTTTCAAGGCCGCATACAGTTATTGGCACAGTTAAGTTCAAGCTTTTGTAAAATATATCTTGGAACTATTCCTCGAATGCTTAATACAATGAATTTGCACTTCAAGATAATTCTAATATTCTGAAGGTTTTAAAATGGCTCTCTTTTTCTGTGCTTGGGCAGGCATTAAGCATAATTTCTGTGTCTCTCCTTGCCGTTGAGAAAATATCAGACATTTCTCCATTATTTTTTACTGGTGTGTTGGAGGTGAGACCCCAAATATGTTGTTTCCCTTTAAATAACCAATTGCTCCTCCCTTCTAGCTTCACCAATACTTTTGACTTCTTTTATATGTTTCAGGCTGTGGTTGCTGCCTTGTTTATGAATATTTATATTGTTGGGTTGAATCAATTATCTGATGTTGAAATCGACAAGGTATGAAACTTACTAAAAGAAATAAACAATTGACATAGCTCATGAATTACTTTTTTCCACTGTGTTCCAGGCTTCTCAATTTTTTCTGTAAAAGCATAGTATTTATTATACTGACAAAATTCCTGTATGGTTTATCTAAATTTGGATGGATACTATAATTCCTACATACTAAGTGCATACAAGAGTCTCTCTGCTCACATGCACAATTTGAGCAGTTTATATAATCTTGACCATTGAATCTGGTTTAAACATGATTTTGTTAACCTTTGAATGTTACTAAAAATTGCAACCTTTTACAGCTTCAAAAGTTTCAGGAGAACTACCATATGGATTGTATTATTATTAATCCATGCTGTGAAAAATTGGCTCGGTAAAATGTTGTATAGAAAGTTCCTAGACCAGTTGACATGTTTTAGATGATTCTATAATATAGTAGAACATGTAAGTAGACGACTAGTCTTATAGCGTCGACAACTTGTATAGGGTGTCTCATGCATGACAGTTATAACTGTATAAATAGGTCCCTTGTGGCTTCATAAGAAAACTAACATTTGAGTTGAACATTTGAGAGAGTTGCTAAGAGAGAAACCTGAGTTGTAATCTCTAATATGGTGAATTCCTCCGAAGACATAGACTGAAGTTTGTTAATACTTCAATTGAACCACGTTAACTTCTGTGTGTTTAATGTTCTCTTCCTCTATTTACCTTCTATCATCTCCGACACTTGCTATTTATCTCTGTTTTCTGGTTTGTTTGTGTGGTAAGATGTTTTTGAGTGAATTTGGGAGCTATTCCATAACACATGCTTTGTGTTTTATTCCAGATAAACAAGCCATATCTTCCATTGGCATCTGGGGAATATTCCTTTGGAACTGGTGTTGCTATTGTTGCATCCTTTTCAATTTTGGTACCATATCGATTACTCCCTTTTTCAATGATATTGGTCAAGACAAAATGTATTGACTGGGTGGAAGGAAGTTTATTGTTTTATTTTTTTTCTGCAGAGTTTCTGGCTTGGCTGGATAGTAGGTTCATGGCCATTATTTTGGGCTCTTTTCGTAAGTTTTGTGCTAGGGACTGCTTATTCAATCAATGTGAGTTATTTTGGATTGCGTTCAATCTCCCTTTCCCCCCTCATATTATTAAAAGCATAGTTAAGAGTCATGATATGTCTCAATTCTGAAATCGTACCTGTTCTCGGTCTTGCACAGTACTTGCATTGCCAAATTTCATGGCAATAAATGTCAAATACTATCCATTTTTTTTCCTTTTCAAAAAAGTCAATCCAAACTAAAGGGAGGATTTTTGATTTGAAATTGGTTAGCCCTGAGATTCAAATTTTAGCAATAGCAATTAATCAAATGGAAAATTAAGTGGACAATAATAGCTGTGCATCTGATATTGATTTTGCTCATAAAAATATTAACTGCGTTTATACTTGTATTGTAATTGAGTGCTGACAACATTGTTTACAAATTTTGTCGTTTTGAAAAACTTCAGGTGCCTCTATTGAGATGGAAGAGATTTGCAGTCCTCGCAGCTATGTGCATTCTTGCTGTTCGGGCTGTAATAGTTCAACTTGCATTTTTCCTTCACATGCAGGTTATGTCCTATAGCTAACTGTTCTTTTTAAAGACTAATCGTTTTGAATGAACATGCATTAGCTTTTTGCATGGTTAACAGCATAACTAATCTTTATCCCAAATTTTTATGTTTTTTCTTTGTTGGATTCGTGATAAACTATTTGGAACTGCCGTCAATTTGAATTGGTCTATCTTCATCATCTTGTCCTAGTGAGGCCTATATTCTCTAATTACCGTTCATAAGTATTACGCTACGACAAAAGAAAAAAAAAAGAAAAAAAAAATGGAAGGAATCAATGCATTTTCCCAACAATAGTGTTATAGTATCTGACTAGTATGTCATAACTTTCCAGACTCACGTGTACAAGAGGCCACCTGTCTTTTCAAGACCACTGATTTTTGCTACTGCATTCATGAGCTTCTTCTCTGTAGTTATAGCACTGTTTAAGGTAAAGACCTTTAATTTCTTGTGGAATACGTTTGTTTTCACTGACAATTTTTTTGTTCTTATGTTGCCTAATGTAAAATTTTGGGTTCAATTTTTAGGATATTCCTGACATTGAAGGGGATAAAATATTTGGCATCCAATCCTTTTCAGTACGGTTAGGTCAGAAGCCGGTATGTCATACTATCTCAGCAGAATTGCTTCTGCCCTCTTACATCCCTTGTTTGTACCTAACTACCCTTTTTGCAGGTATTCTGGACTTGTGTATCCCTCCTTGAAATAGCTTACGGAGTGGCCCTCCTGGTGGGAGCTTCATCTCCCTGTCTTTGGAGCAAAATTGCCACGGTATTGTACTTATTAGTGATTACATGTATACACCTGCAGTTATGGGTGTGCTGGATCCTGCTTCGCTTTTAGCAGTTATATATTTGGTTCTAGGGTGAGGAGGATGAGTTGTGATTTTGATTCGTTAGATATCAAGTTGGCAAGGACTTGATCTATATTCTTACCTTCCTTCACGTGCAGTACTTTTATTGTACGTGAGTTGTTTAGTATCAACATTCGGCAAACTTGCTTCCCATCTCGTGTTGCATTTTTTTACTGCATGTTAGATAAGATAAGTAACATTGACCTCGTGACCCGGATGTCACAGGTTCAAATCTCGACGTAGCCTCTCCACTTGTAGAGGGGGCGAGGCTATCTTCATCTACCCTCACCAGACCCCACTGGGTTGTAGTCTTGTGCCTTTTGGCAATTGTCTTCTGAATTACTAAACCGAGGTGCTCCTTTACAATTGCAAATTCAGCATATACTGGAATAAGGAAATATTTCTTTAGTTTAGGATAGCTGTCTATGTTATTGTTGCACACTTCAATTTTATCTTTAAAGGAGACGGGCACACTTTCAGAAGCAATCTTAGGTCTATTGTTGTTTAGAATGATGCTAAGTGAATGTAAACTTTTTTACAATATTTGAATTTTACTCTCTGCCAATGTGTTAGGGTCTTGGACACGCTGTGTTGGCTTCAATTCTCTGGTATCAAGCCAAATCTGTAGATTTGAAAAGCAAAGCTTCGATAACATCCTTCTATATGTTTATTTGGAAGGTAATTGCCAACCTTAAAAGACTTTATCATTCTATTAGGTCTTTGTTCAAAAGAAATAAGGAATATCTGATTACTTTTCCGTTTTTAGAAACAATGATTGTTTGATTTCTACTATCTTCCAATTTCCAATTGAAATATATAACACACCGGGTACAGTGAAATTATTTCTATCTAAATTGGTGAAGATAGTCAAGAAATTGCTCGAATTTTATCTTCTGATGAAAATGCTTCTTTGTTGAAAGCACGTGACAATAGGGACATGAATTATTTCCAGTTTATTTGTATATTTAATTTCAAATTGTTTACTCAATCTTGTACTGATGCCTTGTTTCTTATTGCAGCTATTTTATGCAGAGTACTTACTCATTCCTTTTGTTAGATGAGGATGCAGAGGCATTGTTGTTGACTTCAGAAATAGTTTTGTTTAAATGGAGCTACCTTTGACCCTGGCCAGCTTGGATTTAATGGGGCTCCATTAGTTTTAAGTGTTTATAATTACCAATTTAAATGAACTTCTGATGGATTTTCATTTTTCTGTACTGCTCTGCATTCGGTGGTTTCTCTTATGATTTTTCTACGTGTTACTATTAGAAAAGAAAGGAAAACTAAACCTTATGCGCTTCTCATTTCTTTTGTCTATAAACATACGAATAACTGGTATCCTAAAGTGATTGTTATTGCTTCTCGCGAGGTTACCTGAGGTTACCTGACAGAAAATTGAGCTCAGTTATGCATTGTTCTCAAAGGTATTCTTCACTCTTTTTTATAATAATTTTTTCGTTCTTATGAAACATGCTCTGAAATATGGGAACACGTCAAATTATTTTACACTAATAATACTCAATGTCTTTATGGTATTTGTCATGATCTTTTCAATGTTGTTCCTCGGCATCATGGTTGATTATACAAATGAAACTCATGCTATTTTTTATGAATTTAATGAGTTATTGTCCCTTGTCCAAGAAATAGAACAACAATCAAAGTTCTTCATAATATTGTCACTACACGAACTTGTTGATAAACAGTTCAATGTTCGTGATCAAGTTTTTGGTTCACTTTTGTACCTAATCTGACTTTCACTTGTTCCACTCTTTTATCTGTACCAAGTAAACCAATTAATGATACACTTGTTTTTGTTGATGATTCCTTTGCATTGGCATTTCAACGTGATGATCGTAATTGTTCTCGTAAGCCAAAAAAAGGACGTCACAAGTGTGACCATTGTGGCAAACTAGGCCATATGATTGTCAAGTGTTATGTATTACATGACCATCCTCCTTAATTTGTTGTTGCTCAGGCAAATCCTCCTTCACAATCACCTACTAAGGATCCTCCTTCATCAGATATCACTGATGAATTTGTTATTTTCAGTAACTTCTTCAACTGGTATAATGATCAACAACCTTTTAGTTCCATTGCATTTGTAGCATGCACAAGTATGTCTTTTGTTGATCTGACTCAATCTTCTTCTCTTAATCCTTGGGTTCTTGACTTAGGAGCCACCGATCATATTACTGGTAACAAATATTTGTTTTTCTCTTTATCCTCTTCGAATACTTTGCTTTCTGTTATCGTGATCGATGGATCTAGAGTTTTAGCTCATGGTATTGAGATTGTTAATTTTTTTCCTTTTTATCTATTGATAATATTCTTTATGTTCTTATGTCTCCTTTTAATTTATTATCTATTAGTCGTCTACCTCATTATCTTGATTATGTTATTTCTTTTACCAAATATTATGTTTGTTTACATGACTGGAGTTCAAGACAAGTGATTAACATCAAATGTGAGTCTTATGGTCTTTATCATCTTCGCCCTTGTACACATGTTGACGCAATCATGGAGTCTCAATCTCTTCATGCTTCATTAGGTCATCTCAGTCTTGCCAAATTGCAGCAATTTGTTCCTAGCTTATCCATGTTGTCCAGTTTGGTGTGTGAGTCATGTCAATTAAGAAAGTATAGTTGTAGTTCCTTTCCTCATAGTGTCTCACAATGTGTTTTGTCACCTTTTTCGTTAGTTCACTCTAGCATTTGGGGACTTAGTCGTGTTAAGTCTAATTTGGGATTTTAGTATTTTGTTACTTTTATTGATGATTAGTCGAGATGCACTTGATTGTTTTGAATGAAAAATCGTTCTATGTTACTTTTCTATTTTTCAAACCTTTTATAATGAAATTAAAACTCAATTTGAGATTTCTATTCAAACTTTATGAAGTGACAACCGTCGTGAATATTTTTCTCATTCTTTTAGACATTTTATGGCTTCTCGACATTCTACATCAAATTTCATGTGCTTACACATCTCAACAAAATGGGATGGATGTGCGTTGAACAAGATGTCTACTCTTGTGCTCAGCCACTCCATTTTGTTGAGGTGTGTAAGCATATGAAGTTTGAAGAAGAATGCCATAAGAAGTCATCAAATGTTTAAAAGAATGGATAAGCTATTCACGACCATTATTACTTCATAACCTTAAAATGGAAATCCTAATTTGAGTTTTAATTTCATTATAAAAACTTTGAAATATAGAAAACAACTTAAAACAATTTTTCATTAAAAACACTACTAGTTTCCCAAATGTCATAGTGATCTAATGTAAAAGGTGACGAAGCACGTTGTGAGACATTACGAGGGAAGAAACTGTGATTATGTTTTCCTAATTGACATGACTCACACGACAAACTAGATAAATTGGACAAACTGGAAACAAGTTATTGCAATTTAGCAAGACAAGGATGACCTAACTTAGCATGAAAAAGAGATGGAGACTCCATAATTGTGATAACATGTGTAGAAGGCCAAAGATGATAAACACTATGAGACTCACATTCAGTACCAATCATTTGTCCTGAACTTCGATATTGTAAACAGATAGAATATTTGGGAAAAGAAATAACACAATCTAGAAAACGGGTTAGACGACTGATGAATAATAAGTTAAAAGAGGACCCAGAGACATAAAGAACATTATCAATGAATAAAGATGGAAGAATATTTACAATTCCAACACCACGAGATAAGACCTTAGACTCATCAACCATTGTAACCGAAGGTAAATTATTTGAATAGTATAAAGGAGAAAATAAAGATTTGTTATCAGAAATGTGATCAGGGCACTTGAGTCGAGAACCCAAGGTCCAAGATAAGGAGGTTGAGTTAAGCCATCAAAAGATAAACATGTGCGTGCAACAAAAGTAGTGGAACTAGAGTTTTGACGATCCTTATTCCATTTGAAAAATTCATTGAAAATAGCATATTAGTCTATAATATTTGAAAAGGCAACAAAAGAAGTCGTGGAGGAAGAGAGAGAATCAAATATCCTTAAAAAACCAAAGAGCTTTGATCAATTCAACAAGTCTAGATCCAAAAAGAGGAGGAAGAAGTGATCTCGATGATGATGATTGTTGTTGGAGACGAGGCAGATCAAGTCTCCACATGCACCGAAAAGCGTGGAAAGGCATGTGATTACACATGGCAACTTCGATAGCGACAATCTTAACGGCATAATGGTCGCCTGACCAGAATGATCTAATGGGGGATCGCTAACTTAAAAAGCCGCTTCAACAACGAAAACAATTATGGAGACATAAAAAACAATGGTGGATATGGCGCAAACAATGACAAACTCCGATGACGACAGTGATAAGGAGAATTGCAGGAGTAGAGGTGGCAAAAAAGTTTGTCAAAAGAACTTGACTCTAGATATCATATTCAATATAGTGAAAAATTAGGTATGAGATTTAATTTTTCTTGAATAGAAAATACAAATAGATACTCTAATTATAATAAAAAGATTATGACTAAGGCCAAATTACAAATTATATAAAAAATAATAACAAATAAAAAGAAGATAAAAAATAAGATATAAAATATCTAATCAATATATCTGACATATAGCAAACGTTTACAATTAATAAATAAAACTAAACATGTGAGTTGTATTATAATTTACAATACATTATAGTTCGAACATATAAATTATATTTTAGATATATGGTAAACAATTTATATTCCCAAAAATAGTCAGTTATCTATAATTCTCTAGACATTTAAAATAAAACTTATAAATCTGAAAAAGATGAATATACAATTTCAAATGTTGGAGTAAGTTATATTTGGAGGATAATGAAGGTTGTATTATATTAAATAACAAATTAATTAGATAACTTTGTTTACTATTTATGAAGGAATTAAAATGATAAATTAATTTTTTTTTCAAATGTTGAAAAGCTTTTATACTCTAATCGAATAATGTTTATTTATTTTTTATTTAAAATAATTATTCTAATTTATATATAGAGAATAATAAAAGCTATATTACAATATATAAGAATAAAAGAATTACATAGTTAATTAAAATAAAATAATGAATAAATTATGAAGAAGAATTTTGAATTAAAATATATTATAACTACGTCTATTAATTCCATATGATTTAATAAAGTTTAAAAATTAATTTGAAAATGAGATTGATCAAATTTACGCCCACAAAATTTGATAAGGTACGTGAAGATCTTTTTTTTTCAGATTAAAATTAAGATTAGTTAAATTTGAAGACTGAGAATTTAGATTTATATTTAATTAGAAGGTAATATTCGGGTAAAAAAGTTTGCCATCAAATCAATTTTTTACATCATTCAACATTTTCATTCTTGTTTTAAGAAGTGTGTGTATAATCCTTGAATCTAGAGTGCTAATTGGGTAAATTTTCTTGGAAAATTATAAAATCAATTTTTGTATAGTTTTTCTTCTTAATTTATAAAGTAACCATTTTTCCTTTTTGTGAAAGTGATTTTCAAATTACTTGCTCTAGAAATTTTTGAAACAAGTTTTTTGAAATTTTTTAAAATAAAATTTCAGGAACAAGCTTCACGTAATGCATTTTGGGGTGAGCTGTTTTCCAGAAGAACGAGCTCTCTCTCTTCTTCCTTTGTAATTAAGAAGGGAGTACAACGGTAATGACACAGGTGCAGTGAGAGATGATATTTAATTTGTTTCTCTTAGTATATAGGGTGCAGTTAGTAATAATGATTATTTTTTTCTTAGTATTGGTTGCAGTTAGTAATTAGCCAGTGTAGGCCTTTGTCAAAAACCTAACCTCTAAAACAATATGGGCTTACTTCTGGCCCATATTTTGGACAGCATGATTGAGTTAGTGAGACAAATAGTAATTTGTTAGCTAAAAAGGGTGGTGTGCATAGACATAAAATAAAAGTTGGTGAAAGCAAAGTGACATGAGCATGCTCCATGATGCAAAACTTCATAATTGGGATGGAGAAAGTTCTTGATATGAGGTCCTACAAATCCAAATATGAATCAGAGTAATGAAGCAAACACTGGTTCAAAAATATTTCTAAGTATGTGGTCATCAAAATCATAATATGGTCCTAAAAAAATTTCTAATTATGAGCTTTTCATAATTTATATATTGTAAATAGTAAATAAAAAATTGCGCATGCTTATCTGAACATAAGAACAAGGTAATTGGTAATCAGGTCAGTGGTCTCATTTATCATTTTTTTTTCTCAATTTCTAAGTTTTGTGAGGTTGGTGCAGTAATTTGCTTCTAATAATTCATAACTGACTCATGAGGCCCCACATGATTTTCATGAGTGCCAAAGAGTTAAAAAAAAAATATTAAATTAGTCTCTCTTTCTTTTTTTTTTTTTTTTA
>Ga0214544_1000754_pt1 | contig 62360 bp, 24 predicted proteins | sample CNSS3metaG_FD_160074 | JGI IMG/M metagenome (GOLD analysis project Ga0214544, IMG submission 160074) | Root nodule microbial communities from cowpea collected in UCLA plant growth center, Los Angeles, California, USA - CNSS3 | ecosystem: Host-associated > Plants > Roots > Nodule | place: USA... | reverse complement strand
TTGTTTATAAGACGGTTACTTGAGTAATTTACTATAAAGATTATAGTTAAAGATTAAAGTATCAACATATATATATAACTTGACAATCAAATTAATTAAACATTCAAATAATTCAAATATAATTAAGTAGCATTCTAGCATTTAAAAATATGAAATTGTGAACAAATATAATTGGAGTAGTAAATAATTTTAAAAAAAATTAAAAGAAAATTAAAAAAAAAATAAAAAAAAATTGTAAAAAAATGTTGGTGGGTTAAGGGCCAACCCACCTTCAACCCGGCTCAAACACGTAGGTTAAGTGAGCCGGGTTGAGTTCAACCCACTTTTGAAAAGGTTGAATTTTTCTCAACCCAATCCGGCTCGAACCCGTGGTAAGCCGGGTTGGCTCATGGGTTGAAACCCATTTTGACATCTCTATATATATACATATTAATTTAAAAATGTAATAATTATTGTAATTTATTCAATAAAAAACATTAATTAATCAATTAAAAAGTTAAAAAATAAAAAGTATGACGATCAACCGGACAGTCCGTCCTTTCACGGGTTTATTGTAACAAATCACTTCGGTCCGGTCCGGTCCGGCCCAACTTATCTCTTTGACAGGTCAATGATGGGCGGACCAAAATAGGTTGGACTAATCAGATTTGTCACTTCTAATATGCAGACCTGCCTGAAAATTTGATGCAAATGGCTTCTAGACTTCTACGCGAAACTAATCGCTTTTCAGTAAGAAAAAACACACAAAAATTGAATATCAGATGGTAAAATTGATATGAACATAGGTAACCTAAGGGAAAGAAAAACAAGCTTTTTGCAATGGTACACTTAGTGATCAGATCCAGATAAACAAACAAAGCAATATTGATAATAGGTGAGAACTAGTTTAGATCAGAGAAGTAGGATGAGATGATTAATTGAGTTAAAAACTGGACCTAGTTAAAAGTCTGGTAAAGATTTTGATACATGCACTATTCTACCTCAATAACCCTATAAGTTGATCACATTCAAAGGACCTGCCACAATCCCAATACCAAACTTGCCCATGTAAGTTTTAAAGATTAAGAGGTATGGGTCTATACGCAGGAGAATAATTTGCTCCCTACATCTAAAGAATTAATCATCATATAAACAAGTGTGGAGTAAAGCAGACAACATTCCAACTTCAGTAGTATAGTTTTAGTTTGCTATGAGCTCAGTGACAGTGATACGAAACACTATAAAATTAACTTCTGAAAAAAAGGTAAAAAACACACACTGAAACTTCAACATGGAATTTAAAATTAAGATTTACTCAGTCCTCTAAAGTGAATATATGTGTCCAAGAATGCATCCACTGATAATAAACAGGCAATATTGCAAAAACTTTAATTCAAATAAACAATAGATATACTAAACTTTCTCATTTTATAAATTTGATTACTTAGGAGAAGCTAATCCACGAGACTAACAAAACACGGCTAGGCAATGGAGACAAACTCAACCCTGATAAAGAATAATAAAAGCATAAACTACTACTATAAAAGCATAAACTACTACTAATTGGAACCACTACCAACCTTAGAAGTTCTTGTAGAACCAATTCAAGAAGTGCAATAATTAGGCACTTCCAATATTTCGATAGTTATTTGAACTATGATAAATCAATAATGTCAGACACTAAATGTAAAAACTCTCCATGAAGGGACTCAAACTTTGTTTCTCATATAATGAGAGAGATCAACCACTTCAGCAAAAAATAAAGAGTTCAAACCATATTTGTCACATTGTGGAGAGACTAATCCCTTCTACAAGACCCAACCCGTTGATTCTCTCTATATTATGCAACACTAGAATGAGTCTAAAATTCAATTTACACAGGCTACAACTACTCTCTAAACAACATCTGAATCAGGACACAATCCATCAACAATTTCAAATTCACACAAACATTAAACAAATCAAATCCAAGGTTAACTTTCAACACTCGGATCTACAGCCAAACGAATGCATTTCAATCTCAAAAATCCATAAATGGAGACAAATTCTAGGATCAATTCAAATAGCTCCTCACGGATCACAACGAAATCCAGATAACAACAACAAGCATCATTCACCTAAACGAATATTTTATAGTTAAACAGAAAAATAAAAACATTGAAACCACAATGTAACGCAAGAACAACGCCTTATCCACATTCGATAATAACAGGAAGCGAGTCAACAATCTCATGACAATGCAAAACCAAAAAAACGCAGAAGAAAAAGTAAAAATTAAGAGTAATCAAGGGAATTGAAAAATTCCGAGAGTTGTTATACCCTTATTACAGCGAAAACCCTATTTATGGCTTTAAACAAAAGCTAGCAAAAGCGAGTGTGGGATGCATAGATGGATGGAACTGATGCAGATTCATTCGGAGGAGTCGTTACTGGAGGCGAAGGCGTTCTCGATCTTCAGGCGCTCAAGGGCCTTCTGGTGGGCCCACGTTTCGATGGTCAAATCGGGCTTGGCGTTGAGCCCAACACCCAGGATCACGATGGTGAGGAAGCTGGTGATGTAGCAGGGCAGTTCCCAATCTTCCCACTTGCGGGACTCGCCTGGGGGCGGGGGCGTCCGGTTGAAGAGGTACCCCTTGGGCCGCTCCTCGTGGCCCGCGCTCGTCCACCGGCTGGGCCCAGACTCCGCGCCGCCGCGGGTTCGGAGAGATTGGAGGACCCGCCGGCGGATGGTGGCGGAGGCGCTTGCGAATGGCGTCGCGGGCGGCATCGCGTTGGGGTTGATTTGCGTGGTTTTGATCTCTCGGAAGGGAGAGTGAGTGAGACCTGAACGGCAATTGGTCACACACTGAGAGAGAGAGAGAAAGAGAGAAACCACAAACTTTCTGGTATTAGTTTTTTGTTTCCCTTTTTTGGGTTTGGGTTTGGGTTTTTGAACCCAACTACGTTCAATTGGGCCTAGTGTTTCAGCCCTTTACACAGTATTTATAGACATATGTTGTTATATCTCTCTATCTATTTATAGTATGGAAATAATAATAAAAATTATATGTTGAATTTTAAGATAACAATATTCTTAAATATAGAAGATAGGATAAAATAAGATAATAGAACCGCTTGTTTGAATTATAACAAATATTTGAAAAATATGTAAACTCTGAATAATAACTTATTTGAGTAAGTTTTGATTTTGATTTAGGTTCCTTAATTTTTTTGGTCTCTTTGAAATTGAAAATGGTCATTTTTAATCTTTAGTATATTATATGACATCCATTGATACTTATATATTCAATAAAATGTGTACCGTACCTGACCAACTTAACCATATAAGTAACAATGAACAATCCCCACATATATGCAGGAAATAACTAAGGTACACGGCTCGGGCCGGCATAGACCTAAACCGGCCTAAACTCATAACAAAGGTCGCAAAAGGAATGACCAACCTAGGACAGCACACGGACAAGGACGACATACGCCAATCCAGGACAGTACACGGACAAGGATGACATAAGCCAACTAGGGAAGTAATCAGATCAGACCACTCCAAAAGACTTAGCGAAATCAAAGCCCCCTGATATCCAATAAGCTTGCAATAATTGAACTAAGGGCATGGGGTAGGGCCCAGGCCCACCTACAGCCCAAACTAGGGCCCAACCCATGACCTGGCCAAACATAATTAATACTCTATAAATACGCACGTGGCCAAACAGACCGGGAAGAAGCAGGAACAAAATGTTAAACAGATATCGTGTATTGTTGTTATAATATAAATATAAACATGATTTACCTCAAAATTCTCTTAAGATTTATAAAATAAAGATTATTCATCTATCATTAAATAAATATTAGGAACAGGGATTTGCAATTTTGAAAGAAGGAACGTTAAGGAAAAATATTTTGTAAGAGATAATAAGATTTATTTTAAATTTTGTGGAATGAAAAACCAATAAAAAAATCATATGAACCAAAATCAAAACTTGCTAATTTTGTAGAATATATATATATATATATATTATGGATTACTGATGGGTATATATTATTGACAAAACTTTGGTCGAAGTACTTTGAATAAAAGAAGAAAAATATTATTCATGATAAATTAATTTATTAAAATGTGATATTTATATTACACTCTAGAATTAATCCAGAGTGGTAGATGATGGAAAAAAAAGTACTGTTATTTTTCTAGTGATTTTTTGAAAGTAGAATAATACTACTTCAGCTATTTGGTTGGATGTTGAGAAGCATTGCTAGACACCTACTTGATTCATATATTATCAACTTAGTTTTGATACAAAATTGTCAAAAGAATATATTGTGGCTTCCGTGTGTTATAAAAACAGACTAGGGATTAACTCTGGTAGAACATTCACATCATTGAAGAATCTTTAAGAGCTTATCAAAAGGTAAATATTTAAATATGTTCTTCTTTAATTTTATATATAATTTAGATATATAGTAAATATAGTAAATCTTTTACATTTACTGTTGTGTTTCAACACTGTTAAATCTATCATCAAGAGATTCTGGTTCTGTGGAAGGGTATAGATCAAACTCGATTGAGGCTCCACTGCACCGATCCCTTTCATCTTTGGAGTGGACAGGGTTTAGAGCATGAAAATCTGAGACCATATGAAACAAAGAATAAAGACTTATTTCTCTGATTCAAATTGAAACATAGAGTTCAAACTTCTAATATAAAAGCAGAGTCGGTAATGAAAAGGAAACCAATGTGCTGCAAATAAGGAGCAGAATCAATAAAAGCAAAATACCCAGACGGCTGTATAAATCTTATTGGGATTCCGATTTTGATTAAAATCTGATTCTGATGCAGATCACAAAATCATACCAAGTAATGACTCGTGACAACAGCAATTTCAGCAGCTTTTGAACAAAAACCTACAAGAGAAAAACCAAAAATAGAAAATATAAGATTTAAAAATTGAAAAACAGAAACCAACAACAAAATCAAGAATAGATAAGAATACCTGGAGTAGATTTTAAATGAGTAATTGGCAAATAAAATAAAGAATAAGGCCCTGGCATAGATGAAACAGCTATCAGCTATAACGGTGAAGCGAGCATTGTGCTGAAAGTAGTATGCAAGGTCAAGGTTATCAGGGAGAAAAGAAAAGCGAGGAATTTCCAAAATTCCTCCTTTGTAGATGCAACTTTAATTTCCCTGATTTTGGGGAGAGAAGTACCCCAAAAAAATTGTTGAGCCAATTTCAGCATCAAAACAGATTAAAGGCTGAAGTCCAAGGCCCTTTTTTTAGCACCTTAGAGGTTCATTGGTTACTCTCTGTCAATATCTTCTCACCAGTAGTCCCCACAGGAACATTTTCCTCCAACAATTCGATGAAACCGGTTTTTATCCCTCAAAGATACTTCTCTTCCATAAATCTTTGAGATATACTTGGCAAAATTATGGCAATCAACGCAAATACGAAGGTTTTTTATTACACGGATTGGCACACTTTCAGGAGTAGCAATTAGACCAAAACACAAAGCCAACTTTTCACTGTGACTTAGAAGTATCTTCTCCTTCTGCTCCTCATCCACATCATGTAAAACACAACTCAAATCAGGAACATAGCCAGCTTCTTTAAACCTGACTGATAACTCCTGCACTTTTGCAGATACTTCTTCTCTTCTTGGATGGGAACAATCACTAGCATGGAACGTGTGAAGTATTTGATCAAGCTCAATCCAGCTTCTTCCAGGCTCTTTTCTTACAGTCTTCTTCAACATCAGGTCCCTTAGTGATCTTACTTCTTCCCATCTTCCTGCTGAAGCATACAGATTAGACAGAATAACATAATTGCCAGCATTTTCAGGCTCAATTTCTAGAAGCCGATGACCCACAATTTCACCAATGTCAACATTTAAGTGAACACTGCAAGCACCTAAAAGGCAACCCCATATAGCAGCTGATGGTTCGAAAGGCATCTTCCTGATGAACTTAAAAGCTTCTTCTACTCGCCCAGCACGACCAAGCAAATCAACAACACACCCGTAGTGCTTGGTGTCTGGCTCAACACCAATTTTCCCACTGGTCATTTCATAAAAAATTTCCATTCCCTTATCTTCCAGTCCTGCATGACTGCAACCAGATAACACAGCCAAAACCGTGACACTGTCAGGTTTGACTCTGTTTTCATCTCTCATTAAATTGAAAAGTTCGAGTACTTCTCTTCCCTCTCCATGTTTGCTATACCCAACTAGCATCGCATTCCAAGAGATAACTGTTCTCTCATGCATGTTATCAAATATCCTTCTTGCGTAAGTGAGGTTTCCACATTTTGAGTACATGTCAATCAAAGAGTTTTGAAGAACCACATACGAGGGAACTTCAGACCGAAGAAGATGATTGTGCACTTGCTTGCCGTGATCTAGAGCAGCAAGCCCGGAAAGTGCAGTTAAAACACTAGTATAAGTAACATAATTTGATTGCATTCCTTCATCTTGCAATTGGCGAAATAGTTCCAACGCTTCTTGATCCAGGCCCAGTTGAGCATATCCAGAGATTATGGCAGTACAAGAAACTACATCTCTTTCTGGCAAGCATTGAAATATGCCTCGAGCTTCATGAATTTTACCATCTTTGGCATACATATCAAGGAGCGAGCTTCCAACATAAACATGTGCTTCGTAATTTAATTTTATGATAAGAGAGTGGATTTGCCTCCCTAAGACAACACCCAAAGAACCTATACACGAAGTAAGCACGGTAGCAAAAGTGAACTCATTAGGTTCTGTACCTGCAAAAAGGTATACCTACCGTCAACACAGAAAAACCATTGACACAAAAGTGACCCGCAAGCAAAAGTCCCAACCCAACTCACTAACTAAAACAACATCTTCATCTTCTAATTTCTCCTTAACTCGATAAAGTCCTCCGTTTTATGAATCTTAGTTACCAACTTGGGCCTAACAACATCTTCTACATAAAACCAAAACATAATGAAGCATTAAAAAATCTATATCAGCTCCTTCCGTAAACAATTACCAAAAAGTAATCACCCCTCTCATATACAAAATCTATCTTAGCTCCTTCCATAACACAATTACCAAAAAGTAACCACCCCTCTCATATATGTACTTGTACAGAGTACATGCACGCCAAGAATACCTGATCTTAGCATCTGCACAAAAAGGCTCAAGGCTTGAGAAGCATACCCTCTCTGAGAATAAGCCGAGATCATAGCCGTCCACGACACCACGTTCCGCTGCGGCATTTCATCAAACAGGTTCCGAGCATTTGTCAAAGAGTCGCACTTGACGTAGAATACGATTAGCCTTGTCCAGAGGAACACACAGGGAAGATAGTTAGTTTTGATCATGTGGGCATGTACTCTCTGCCCTTCTCTGAAGGCCCTTTTGCTCACACACTCGTTTAAGACCGTGCTGTAGTCTTGGAAGTTCATGTCATGGCCACGAAGGGCCATTTGTAGAAGGGCCTCTCGTAGTTGGGTGTCACGGCTATGAGTGCTGAGAACGTGGTGCGAGTTTGAAAGCAAAGAAAAAAGACGCAAGTTTTGGAATAAGGCTTTGTGTGTGGAAGACAAGACATGTTTCGAGAGAAGCATGCTTCGGAAACAACTAGGAGTGAATGAAATGGTTGAAAAGGTTTTCAAAAGATGGCAATGGAAACCAAAGTAAAACAATATCAATCCACAAAGGGAAGAAATTCTTGTGATCATGAATCTGCTAGGAAAAGAAAAAACACTTGCACTAAAAATATTCGGGGCTCTTTCCACAAAAATAACTTTAGTTCATGCAGTTAACCACGAAATTCAAATTTATCTTTGTCTCAAATTTTAAATATTAAATATGTTTTGTTTTTTAAAATTTAAAAATAAATATATTTTAGTTTCCAAATTTTAAAAACAAATATAGTATTTAATGAAAATATATTTTTAAGTTAATGATGTTATTATCAAACATATTTAACAGGTAAAAATTAATTTAACACAGTAAAATTTAGAAACTAAAAATATATTTAACTTAAAATATAAAATTTCTCAAATTACAGCTTACTTTAATCATAACATATATTAGTACTTAAAGTTAAAAGAAAGTTATAATATTTCTGTAATTTTTATAAATTTTAAATGCAAATTCATAACTTTTCCATCATGTTTTTGGTTAAAGAACAAATAGCTTTGAATTATTATAATATATATCAAATTTTACATAATAGAAATGCATACAAGAGAATAAGCAAAGTCCTTGACAAACACTGCTTTCCATTTTCCACTTGTGGGATTTCAATCTATTTTCATCTAGAGGTCAAGCTAGACTAAAAAATTGAGAGATATTATTTAGGTAGAAGGCCTGAATTTCAAGGCATTATTTCTCTGATTTACATGACATGACCCTTTCATGATGTCACTCTTTTACATTTTTTTACTTAAGACCTTCATTGTTCTCCAAAATTGTGCTTGCAGTTCTGGGTTTCACCAATTCTTAGCATCCTGATCTGTAGTGAAAAGATCCACCAGGTTTAACAGGAAACAAAAAGCAATGATGTTATGAAATCAAACACAACTAAGATTCTCGTTTTTTCTTATCACATTATAAATAAAAAGTATTCATCAACTAATCTATGTTACAAAACCAGTAAATTTAAGTCTGTTGAGGTATCTGTTCTTAATCATCTTTTTCTCATTCAGATTACAAAACCAGAATGTTGGGAATTTATCATCTCTTTCGAGATGAAATATATTTTCTAAAAAGCTCTTTAAAAAGTAAATGGCTTAATTTTTAGGAAAGAAAATAGTAGTATACTTCTAAACAAGGGCCAAGTTCTCTTATCTGTCTTCGTTATCCTCTCCCCCTCCCTTTCCATTCTGTGATCTCTCTCCTCATTCTCCCTTGACTCATTTCTTTTTAGGCTTAAACAAACAAAAGAAAAAAACGTCACATAATTTCTTTCTTATTTGAATTATAACTTAAAAATAATTTTTAAATTTAGAAAATCAACTAAGTTTAACATATATATTTCATAATCACAATAGCTGCACTATACATGTCTTCAGGAAACAACACAATGAGCAAAATGAATGCCAAAATAAAGCTTCACAAATAAAATCCTGTATTGAATTGAGGAAGTCTTAATTACAAGATGCAAATAAGAATATGAAATAACATAGTGTTATCATCTTTGAGACTCTTACGGGAAGAACTTACAAGAAATCACTCTTTCTGAAAATCCTAAATTCTAAATGCATGGATAAAAGTAATGCTAACAGGTGAGAACTTATCTATAAATACAATATATTTCTTATGAATGAAGGGTAAACTTTTTATACAATGCCACAGTTAGTTTGTTGCATATGCATTTCCCTTCCTTTCATTTGATGCTTCCTTGTCCCTTTCCTAAGTGTTCTGCCAGACGAGTCAAATAAAATTTTCTCCACTGAAGAACTAGGATTTGGCTTAGTTTGCTTCGTCTGAGAATGATTTGAATGTAGCTTGTATGAGCCAAGAAGTTCCCTTTTCAACTGTTTTAAGCATGCCACCCTAAATCCTGTGTCGTTGTACTCAATGTACCCAATGCCTCATAAATCTCCTCTGCTTCAGGGTGTGATTTATCACCAGACACAAATCCGTGGATGAACCCAGTAACCTCAATGCAGCTCCACCCTGGTTTCTTCTTGAGATCCCTTTCACTCATGTCTCTCCTCAGTTTTTCAACCTCCTCCCATCTTCCAACACTTGCTTTTACATTACTCAACAGAGTATAATATCCAGCGTTGTCAGGTTCTAGTTCCAAAAGTCTTTGAGCTGCATATTCTCCGAATTTTTTATTTCCATGAACTCTGGAAGCTGCCAGAAGAGCACTCCAGATCCTGCTATCAGGTAGAATTACCATTTTGAATATTATGGCCAAGGCCTCTTTAAGCATTCCACATCGACCAAAAAGATCCACAATGCAAGTCTGGTGATCCAAAGCAGGTTCAGTTCCAAATTGCCATTTCATAGAATGGTAAATATTGCAGCCTTCACTAACAAGACCTGAGTGGCTACATGCGGACAGTAAGCTCAAAAAGGTGACTGAGTTTGGCTGCACTCTTTGCTCAATCATTAAATTAAAATACTTCAAGGCGTCAAAGCCAAAACCATGGGAGCCAAGTCCCTCAATCATTGTTGTCCATACTACTACATCTTTGACAGACATCATATCAAAACATGTTTTAGCAGAAGACATGCTACCACCTCTTAAGTACATGTTTAAGATAGAGGTCTCAAGGTGTACTGAATTTTCTATTGGTCCATTAAACAAGTTCTTTATAAGGTAACCATGGACCACTTTGCCCAATTTTAAAGCTCCCAGGTTTGCATATGCATCCAGAAGATTTCTCCAAATTTCAGGAACAACATTAAAATATTCAGCTTGCATTTGTTGGAATAAAACTATGGCCTCCATAAAAGAGCCATTCTGAATGAAACCTGACATCATAGCACCCCAAGTGATCTTACTTTTGGAATCGATTTCACTAAACAGTAGAACTGAAGTTTCCAATTTCCCACACTTGGCATAAAAGTCAAGCAGAGATGTGAGCAAAACATCATCAGAAAACCCAGTTTTAATGACTAAGCAGTGCACACCTTCGCCCTCTGAAAGACTACCAGACTTTGCAAATGCCGATGTAACTAATGTTAAAGTTTCAATGTTCCACACGTGCACTTCTAGGCTCTGCATTTCTTTGAGCAAACCTGCCACTCTTATGGCATCTCCTTCTGAGGAGTAAAAGGAAATCAAAATATTCCAAGAAACCACATCCTTCATGTTTACTTCACCAAACAAAAGTTCCACTTCTCTGGTACTCCCTTTACTACCATACATTCTCAAAACGGAATTTTTCACAGACCAATCCGTTAGCAACCCACTCTTCAGTGCATACCCATGTACTTGCGTTCCCTCACTTAATTTCATGGAAGCACAAGGTGCCTGCAACATCACAATAAGTGTGACCGAGTTCGGTTCCAATTCCATCCTCATCTTGTTAAACAGATGAAAAGCCACACTAAAAAGTCTCTCAGAAACATAACCAGCAATCATCAAAGTCCAAGAAACCACATCTCTCAGTGACATTTCATCAAACATTCGGCGAGCAGAAGCGATGCACCCACATTTCACATAAACATCAATCATGGTATTGCAAAAATACAAATCCCCATCCAAGCCCATTTGAGTTGCCACACAGTGGATCATTTTCCCATACACAACATCAGCCCTCATGGAAGACAAGGCTCGGTTCAATAACGGGAATGTAAAACAATCATGGGGAACACCCTTTTGCCTCATCTTTTTGTACACTGACAAAGCTGAATGGAACAGTCCCAAATCAACATGGGATCTCATGATCAAGTTCCACATCACTGTATTAGGTGCATCCTCTGGGGTTGTTCTGAGCACCCCAAGGACACTGTCAAAGTCATTGCATGAGTTTACAAGAGCAAAGGCATTATGCTGTGAACGTTTCAAGTGATGGGTGTGAAGAAGACGAAGCGGGAAACAAAGGTGTTTGAGAGGGACATGAAGGGTAAGAGAAAAGAAGGGAATTATTTTGAATGAAAGTGAAATGAATTTGTTTGATTATTGTGAAGTTGAGATTTGAGAGGAACTACATTACAAGAAACAAAATTGTTAAGTGTCGTGCTGAGTTTAAATGTGATGAAAATAAAGAAGTCATTTTTCAAACAGAATAAAGTTCAAGAAGAACAACACTCCTTTCTTTATATACTGTGTATGGAGGAGATGTGTTGGTTGATAAACCAAAGACAAGAACCTCACTGGTTATTTTAATCTCTGCAACACAAATTTTTAATAATTTAGTATTTTACACACTTTACATTTAGTATTTTACTCTTTAATCTTTCTCCTTTTTTACATATAAAAAAATGACTTTTTCTAAGTTCTAATGATCAAATGATGCATCTAGTGTCAAAAAATATTTAAAAAAATAGCACTTTTTTTTTTCAATTTTGTAACTCTGTGTAATTACTTTAATGTTTATGATGTAAAATTTGTAAAGTTAAGAAATAATAGTAGTTGTTTTAATTAATTGTCTCTTCGACTGGGATTTTTGAATTTTTTTTCAAGTTAGATATAATGTGTTTTCATCCAATTTTTTCATACTGTAATATTAATAATATAGTCAATTCTTTATCCCATTATAATGCATAAGTATAATTGAGTGTGATGCATTACATAATAGTTGGTCATATCAATATCTGTTTTCCCTCATTTTCAATAATTACAAATGGTAAGAAAAATATATTTCAAATGCCATCTACGATCACCTTTTTTTGCAATAATTGAATCGAATCCTTCAAATGAAGAAAAAAGTATTGAAAACAAAAACTTACAAACAATTCAGTGTTTATGAAATTAAATTTCATCTTGTTAGAAAATAAGAACTAATGATCTACCAAAAAAATAGATAAATCATTTAATATGAATTAAAAATATTATATTAATAACAAAAAAGTTTTCATATGAAGAACAAAAATCATATATTATAATATATGTTTTCTTATTAATTTGCATTCGTTCTAGGGAAAAAATACTTGTTTATTTTTTCTCAAATTATGTTCTCATAATATTGAAAGTTTAATTTATTATAACTGTAACGGTGACTGTATGATTTTAATGATTGAATTATACTGAGATCCATTAAAAGCTGCTGCTAGTTCAGCGTTATGGATCTGTGTATGAGTGTATATAACATAATTTTGATGTTATTTTTCATAATTATTTATTTTCTTTTTTTTTAAACATATAAAAGTTAACTTTTGTTAAAGATTATTTTATTGTTATGCAAGTTATTAAATAGTCGTAAAATAGTGTTTAACAACCTTTTTTCTATATTTTTAACAGAAAAATCTGGAACAATTTTAGTTTGTAGCGAAACATGTCCTCAATAAATGATCTCGGTATTGCACGTTGATGCCATGAAAATGCTGTAGATTTCTTGGGCATTTATCAGGCAACGCTCATGATGTTTGTCTCAGCTGTGTAACGAACCACAATGGCTTTTACATTGTGTCTGGGATTGATCATTAGGTACAAAAGTCTGAGCTACTTTTTACACTGCAACAAGTTTCCTTCGGTTACTATAACACGTATTCCCAGGGGAAAAAGAATCAAAATCCGTATACATTTCTAAGAATAGAGTATCATAGTTGAAACAAAGTCATCTTTAACAAAAACTTTTAGGAAGTTGGAAGAATCTTTCATGGATCTATCTCCCCACATGATAGTTCTTTTATATCACAAGACAGCGTAACACCAGACAACTCTAGCCACTAGGCACTGAACCTAGAAGAAGGCTATGCTTTTGAAGAACAATTATAGGAGACAGCATTATGAGAAAAACATGATCTAGTTCCTCTTATCATGTCTCACTTTTAGAGTAGGATAGCATCATAGAAGAACAAAGAAAACCAGAAAATTGAAAATAGATGAATTTGCTACATCCTCCTTAAATTTATCACCCCTAGTTGGATGCAGAAGTAAATATTATCGTTTAGAAAGTCCAATAGAAATAAATTGTCCTTTGCATGTGTCATCAGCAATTACTTGCACCTGAAAAGCTTGTGGCTGAAATAGAAATAATCCAGAAGTTAATGCAGAGCTCATCATCATGACCTGTTTCTTCATTTTAACCTACAGGGACCAATTTCAACAGCAGAAATTCACGTCAGTCCACTGTTAGCCAAGTCAATCCGGTAAAACACATCAAGTGTATTTGGAATTAAGCTGAAATCTCAAACTCATCTTCTATGATCTCAACTAATTTTCTTCACATCCACTTTCAAGTAAAATTTATCTCAAATTCCAGTTAAATTAAAAGTTGCAATAAATTTTTGTTATCAACTTCAGCTAAATTCAACTCCATAAAAGATCGATATTCAATGCTGGTGTGGTACTGCACCCCAAGATAACAATATTTATTTCTGTGATAGAAATGAAAAATAAATAAAATACTGATCGGCATTAAAAATTAGAGTAGTTTGTTCAGAAAAATAATGAAAAAGAACCAAACCGTCAAGTAGCATTCAATGAAGAGAGCAACAAACTTCCATGATAGTTCACTAATAGTCCAGTCAATGATTTTACAATCTGAATCAATCAATCACTTCATAGATTGAATGACCCCTGTAGTTAGTATACATAGTGATACTAATATATTATATAAAAATAGATTAACAATTCTTCTTCCTTGCTGGCTGAATAAATCCCAGGTTTCCAACTGACTCTGACAAAATAGAAGACAAGGAAACCCTGCTGAATGTTGAGGCTGCTCAAATCACGGCTAATTGCTAATACTATATTTGTTATATACACTAATTGCTACTGGTGCCACCACCTCTGTACCCCTTCAGAGCTCCATCTTCAACTGATTTGAATGCAGAGATACTGTATCACAAATTTTAAATTGTTCATATCAGATTCAAAAGTAACATACCAGGATAAAATTGCAGAGTTATAACAGATTTTTTGTTATAATGCAAACTAATTCCTTTTGAGCAATTTATAACATTTTTATCAGAAGTTAACTTTGTTTGAGTTATTTATGATTCATTTATGCTTTAGAGCATCAGTATGTTCCATAGAAAAAAGACAGCTCCCATCTATCCATTTTATCTATTTATAATATGTAAAAGATGAGTTACAAAACAATATGGTGTCATGAGTATTATTCCTCTTCCGTTTGTTCTATTACTTTAGAATTTTAATTTTCTATAACATTTATTGTTTTATAATTATCTAAAATTACTAATTAATCAATAATCTGTGTTTTTATTAAACACATTCAAAGTATATATCAGTTACTCATTACTAATTATAACGGTGATACAACATTCATTATAATTTTAAACCTGTTGTAAATTCTGTTAGAAACTGGTTACCCTTTAAATTGCTCATTGAATAAAAGAAAATTAAAAATTCTTATTTATTTTACCTGCCACTAGAGTGCTCAATCAAGGCCTCGTACCATGAAATAGAGTTCTTAAATGTTCCTTGTGTGGTTTCCCAACTCATTTGCGCCTATTAAAAGCAATTCAAGATCCAAATGCAAGTTGTGAAATCATAATTGAAAGGATTCTCTCTCTACACAGAGACAAACACATTCCTCACAAAGGCATCATTGAGACTCGTTTGGAAAGGGTTTTAGTTGAGTTAAAAACATTTTAAAACCTACAACCAGTTTTCAGCTTTTAAAAATATTTTTAGCGTAGGATGGTTTCTGGCTTTTAAACTTTCAATTTTTAGTTTATAGATTCATATTAAATCGGTTTGAAAAAATTCTTATTTGGTTAAAAATATGTTTGTATAGTGTTGGCGATGTTGAACACTACAACAGTATTGGTATGGAGTGACAACAACAATTGTGGTAAATGATGAAAATGTTAGTCTTATGGCAATGGTGTAATAACAAATTGATAATGACTACTGCAATAAGATTTACTTGCAGGGGCTAGTAGCTTATCAGTGGTAACACAATGACAATGGCGAAGGTGTCGATTATAAAAGTAGTAACGACAATGACAATTGTAACAATAATAACATCAATGGTTTACAATGGTAATATGTCAACGATGATTAAGATGACAAAGACTGGGTGATGATAAAACTAAAGATAGTGGTAATGGTAACACGATGAAAGTTGCAGTAGCGTTGACAATGGTGCTTACGGAGGTAGTAGTGAGAAAATAATTGTCCAAAGTAGAAAAATGTGTTTTCTATAAGCTAAAACAAAATTTATAAATCTTTTTTTGGTCACAAGAATAAATGTCAAATTGTTTCAAAATACAAAAGAAAAATCATTTCCCTTTAGTTTTGGGAACACGTCTTATTTGAAAACTTATTTGAAAATCAAAAACGAAACTCGTGACCATTCAAAATGATTCGTAAGTTATATCCTTTCAATTAACAAATATGGGAATGTCTATTCTTATAATATTAGGAATTTTATTTTTAAAAAGAATTTGAAATGTTATGTAAAAGATGTTAGTTAGATAAGAAGTCTTAAAAGAATTCGAATTATATAAATTTAAGAGGGTAATTGGTCTACTCACAATCAAAGAATATAACATTTTTCTATTTCACATTTATGTGAATATTATCAATGTGTTTTGTTGACTTATTATATCAAATACAATTTTATTTTATGTTTCTTGAGATTAGTAGATGTCCTACCCACGTTGATAAAAAAATGTTGGTACAACTATTTCTCGACCAATATTAATTAAAACTTTCTAGATTAATATTTAATCAAAATTTTCTCAATCAATATCTTTTAACCAATTAGTAAAATCATTTTCCAACCAATATAAAATAAGATTATTTTTCGATTGACATTGTTCAAATTATTTTTCGTTGGTGGAGACCAAGACTAGTTCTCTATAAAAGTTGGTCAAGGTTTTCCAAAAAAATTGTTGACGAGCCTATTTTTTATGGAGTTAGTCGTATTGAATTAGTTGAAGTTTGTCCTCGTTATTTTGTTTAGATGTCTACCGAAATTTTTTTAAAGGGTTAACATCCACGCAACGCGCGGGTACATTTCTAGTTCTGCCAGTTGAAGAAGGGAGCATGATGAAACTAAATGCAAATTTTTGTTGAATGGACTTTTGGGAGGAAAGGGTGCGATAGAAGCTTAAGTCTGATGTACCTGAATTTGCCGATGAGTCATAACTCAAGAGTGAGTTTTCTGGAGTCATAAAATTAGTGTTGTCTTCTTCCCTGCCCCAAACGGGCTGGTGGTGGAATGCATCGAACTGCCACGGTTGCTGATATTGTTGTCTATTTGCATTCTGCGGGATTTCTGGCCACACGACGGGTGCAACTGTGGGAGGGAAGTTACAGTCCATTGGAGACACTCCCTACAGGTTACCGACAATATTTAGCAGCAGAAGGAAATTAAGATAAAATCTAAACATCAATGGAAAATGCTGAACTGGCTCTATTGTTTCATCCAACACAAACACACCCCAGAGCATATACTGATTGTGATAAGATAGACTATCAAATGCTACCATCTACGTGTACACATTACATTGTTAATTCTTGTTAAGCGTCTACTTAAGGTTGGTCTGCAAGAACATCCTACAGAATGAATGAATCACAGTAACTGACTATGAGGCATCTCTTTCACTGTCCCAATTTTCAAGTTCACCACTCCAGTGTTTTGGGAAATATAAAAACAAAGAAAATCACAACTGATAAGGCAGGAGTAAAATTTTTTGATCTATCACTAACCAATGTGAAAATGTAAGTGTTTGAGAGAGTAGTCTAAAATTACATCAGAATTCTTAATACTGCACAAATGCCCGTTTTCCAATAAAACTATAACTGAAACTACTCCAGAAGGTGATGATAAATGTTATTCCTCAAATCTTTTAGAATCCAAGCAGACAAAACTCATTCACACAGGAAGTGGATTCTCTCGTGTGATATCCCCTTGGCAGACAATAAATAGGTGGGATCTATCTCATAATCATTAGGAAAAAGATAATACAAGATTTGAACACCGATCTATTATGTAAATGAGGAGCCATAGCGCATTTACTTCAGATGACTCCCCAGCAAAGACAAAAGCTAAAAAATTATACTTACTTCGGTAGCCAATAAGCTGTCAAGGTTGAAATCAATTACTGGGTTCACTGCTGCCAGTTTCATTGATAATATCTGGATTGATAACGAAAATCAATAAGAACAGCATCATCTTTACGAAAATTATTCATATTATAGCATTGTATTCCAATAGAGAGATTCTTCATAATTGTAATTCACTTGCAACGCAAACTTACTTCCATAAATTACCATCTCAAAGAAAACAATTTTATCATTTTTATGACTTCTGCGATACATACAAAAACCAAGCAATGCACAGCTCCAAGAGCATTTATTTTCAAGTCTCTAGTCCACATTAGGCAGATAGGCGACAGTTCCGTAATAAGATGAAATACAATTCCATGTTCATATAAGAAGGTCGAAGCTTTTATGACATATATTACAAAATAATAGAATCATGACTGCCATCATATTCCAGAAACTAACGGTAGCTTTTTATTGGGCTACATGTCAATTTTGAAGTATCAGATAAAGACGAGAGAAAGGAAAACCAGCCACTTTTTTTAAATGTTTGTACGCACTATCCACAGTAATATTAAGAATCAGATTACTTCTAATATCTTTATTTTTTTCATTGTTTGTCAAAAATGCCTAGAATGTCAATGATATGAAAGTCTGACCTCCACTTCATGTTGTAGAGATTGTACATGGTTGATGATTTTATCCAGAACCAATGCTGTACCTGATATCTGTATAGCAAACATTGTTATGTCAGCTTCAGCTATATCTGGTATCTGATTTACTAAATTTACTGCTTGGAGAAAAAATAAACACAATCTAAATGCATTAAATATTCACAATAGTGGCTGACTATTAAGGCCTCTAAATTAAACCAAAATTGGTCCACAGTAGCATCGATAAAATTGTGATCGTGTATAGTAAATCATTAATTAAGTGAAAAGGAGTGAGATTAATTTTTTCCCATGTTGAGAAACATCCGCACCTAAAATTATTCAAAATATCACTTTATATTAAATAGAAAAAGGTCAAGCTAATACCTAGTTTGTTGGTTTGAGAAAATATATTACGATTTTCGTTTCTTCATAAGTATTTACAAAGCTACCATTTTGTTTTAACTTTAAAAATATAAAAGTAAAGATTTGTCTGAAACAAGGCTGTTGTTGTTTTCACTGTTCATTGTACAATTTTTTTTTATAAGAGGAAACAACGTATTTATAAGGTTATAATTTTGTAGTCAAGTTTTCATAAAAACAAAAATAGTTTTTCCAAATCAATCAGGGATAAATTTCTCTTGTAGCTAGCTCAAAACAGACAGATTCAATTGAAAACTGTAGGAGATAAATCTTGAGGTGTGTATCTAGATTAAGGTTAGGCGGCCATAATTTTGATCATGTACAGTGTTCAAAGCCAGTTAGGTTTATCCGTTTGGTAGATGCACTGCAAAAGGAATGCTTTCTTTTTTCACCCCATTTCCGCCATCCCATAAATGATTGATGGATACCAAACTCCTAGAGAAGATGGAACCGTCACCGTCTAAAGGATTAATATTTCAATGGCCGAGGGGACCCATGCACACTAGTTTCAATACACCCACCTATGTGTCTTCAAATCGTTAAGAGCAGAGTCCAGCTAAAATATGCCCCCCATTTTCGCCCCCACACGCCCACCCTTCTGTCTCTTCACTAAGCCTTCTGGCTGGAGAAAGGGACGAGGGAGGATTTCCTTAATTGTCCTGAACAAACCGTGACGCATATTTTTGTTTGTCCTTTTCAAAAAAACAACGACTAATTTATGGCTAAATAAAACGAAGAATCGCTATATTACTTTTATGTAACATTCTTTCCTTGCTGTCGCTTTTTGTACAGTTCATTCTTTTACATTGACGTCCAAAATCCGGAGTCAAAAACTTGTTAAAGGAACAAAACTGGTTAAGGATGGAGAAAGGGCTCGAACCTACCTCAAACTCCTCGCAAATGTGTTTGAATTTCAGTAGATAATCTAAACTACTGCTTGCCTAAACCATGATTTGGGAGTTCAATGAGAAACCAAACACTAATTTCTCATTATGCACTTAAGAGGCTTGACAACGCAGTCTAATACAATTTTTGCTAACATCATTTACTATTTATTAAAGTTGATTAAAAGAAACAACAAAAATCAAGATTAACTCTTTGATGTAAAAAATAAGTCCCACTAAATTATGCAATCTTTAATAAATCTCAACAAAATTTAGAAAAGAGAATGCGATAAAAATGATTAAATTTTGTTATTAACATTTTTGATAGCCTAACGACAAATAATTTTTCATAAGCATACACAATAAAAGAAAAGAAATTTCTTCTGTACTTTATATACAGAGCTAATTAATAGGAACTATTTCTTTATTTCACAAAGTTGATTTGAAATTTTGCATAAACTAATTTGAGATTATATAAAACCTTGCTATAAAAACAGTTATAATAAAATAGCCCTTCTTCATTTAACTGGTGTATATTATTCTCTTATAAATGCTTACTAAAACAAATTATCCAAATAATTCTTAAACAGAGGAACAAAATTGGAATAACAAAGGCTTTTTTCTGTACTGGAATGACGGAGTTAACCTTGAAACAATCTTGTTCAGTACGTTACAAACCAATTCAAAAAGCAACACCAGAGAGAAGGTTACGAAAATGCCGTGTTGACACACCCAGTGGGGAGTGAGCACTTTTCTTGATACAAAAGCATACACTTTTTTTAGGTGAAAAGGTGACAATGACACAAGCCAGTTTACAAAACCCCATAATCCCCGGACATAATTGCACTTTTAGGAGACAAATCAGACAGATAATCATGGCATAATCATGAAAAATGAACAAATCGCGGTTAATGAACTCTATAATTAAGAGTTAAACTCAACCCTAAAAAGGAAGAAAAAGGACCAACCTTGTTGCAACCCGGGACCAGCTCTTGCAAAAGCTTCATCCGAGCATTTATTTTCTCTCTCCTAGCCTACAGCACGGTTAAACAAAAACAAATGTAAGAAGTACTACTATTTAAAAAAAAAAAATATATATATAAATATATATATATTTATATATATTCAACTTAACTTTTTTGACATAATAATATTATTCAACTCCACTTTTTCTCTTATAAATAACTGTGATTAAAATAATTAATCAGTGGTTAATTAAATAGGTTACCCTTTCTGCTAAGCTATGGCTATCAGTGGCTTGACCTCGACGAACTCGAACATGAACGTACGGAAGCTTCTCGCCGTCGCCGGAACTATCATCGGCGACAACACTCTTGCTCTTCTTCGAAGATGCCTTCACCTGCGTTTCACAGAATCATTGAATTTCGCACAAATTACGAAAACCGAAACCCTAACTCCGGTTAACTCCGGTTGCGATTGAAATTTGCGAGGTATACCTTCTTCTCTCGCTCCTTCCTCTTCAGTCCCTTCTCGTCCTTGTTCTCCAGGACGGGATCGGAGGCTGAGCCGCCGCCCTGAGTTGAACTCGGGTTGGAATCGGTCTCCGGCAGCTCTCGCTTAATCTCCGTCGAGTTGGAGTTGGAGTTGGAGTTAGAATTCTCTCCGGCGAAGACAGAGAGCCTGGCCGCGCGTTCGATCAGTGCGGCGTTTGATGGGAAGGTCAGGTTGGCGGCAGAAGCGGAGGCGGAGGCAAATGAGGTCAACGGACAGGGTTTCGGATTATGGCGCGGTGGTTTCCCAGCTTGCTCCGGCGAGTGGAGGAGCTCGACAGCCTGCGTCGGCGGGAGTTCGAGCAGCGCAGTAAAGGAACTGGCAGTTTCCGGCGCCGGAGCTATGATGCCTTGGATTTCCTCGTTGAACTGAATGGCTTCAAGCATGGTTTGCTCCATGATCCAAAATGAACCGAACCGGACAGGAAGTGCAGGGAAATGGAAACGCGCTTCTTGGTTTTGAAGGAAGTTCTGAAGAGTTTTCTGTTACGAGCTGTGAAGGAGAATGGAGAGTAAGAAAAAAAAAACTAGAAAGAGAAGAGAAAATGGAAAGATAATGAAGGGAATGTGTTTGGGAGTGATATATAAAGGGAAGTGGTTTTTAATGGCGGTCAATGCTCTTTCCCTTTTTTTTTTTTTTTTCTTCTCTCTCTCAGTTCTTGTGTGTGTTACTGTGATTGTGTCTGGGAGATTGCTTCTGCGCCATTTCAAGTATTACGAAAGCAACCTCGCTACGCTAAGCAGAGTTTATAATCTCGACTATACGGGTATTTTCGTACGGTTGTAACCGAAATGTAGAATACGGGCTCCCAGAATCCAGAATCGCACTTTAATCTCTTCTGTCTAATATAGCGCACAGTAACTTTTAATCATATTAAATATTAATAATTAAAATAAATTTATAAAATTGATTAATTTTATATATTATATACAAAATAATGTATTAGATTATTATATATGTAACTGGTGAAAATTTCAAATATTTTATTGAAGTTAGGATTGTATAAGTGTGACTCAAACCAATTATCAATAATCTGTAAAAATTTATAAAGTTTATGAAGGCGTATTTCATTCAAAGTTTTATGTTTTAGAAAGGATATATAATAGATAAATAAACATATTATCAAATTATGTATGACATTGTTTTCGAAGATTTTCAGACATTTGTTTATACACGTACTATTAGTTGTATGAATTTATGTATTCATCTGAGACAAGTATTTTAATAATTTTTTAATCTATAAACAATATATAGTCGAGTGTATGTGATCGAGCTAACTCATCGATTGTCACAACAACTGAATATACAAATTTTCTTGAGTCATTAATGTTGGTTTATAATTTTTCTTTAATATATTTTAAAATATTAAAACTAGCTTCAAATAATACTTCAAAAACAAAACATAACAATAATACAAATAAGTAATAAGGAGATTTATTAGTTAAATGAATGACAAATAAAGAAAAGATTTTAGGTTCGATCTTTAAAATTGTAATATTTTGTATATGGAGGATTTAAAAAATAAAACATATTTAATATATAAATTTAAATTTGTACAATATAATTAAATTTTAATATAAATATTTTACTCTGTAGAATTGAATAAACATTTAATTATTTTTATAATAATATATTTTATATTATTTCATAAAATAATTTTAAATTAAATATGATAATTGAGTTAATTAAAATAAAGAATTTTGATCTAAATAAAATAATAATTAATAATTTTACATATTTGTCTTTCAGGTCTTGTGTTTCACTGTGATTGTGCCTGGAGATTGCTTCTCAGCCATTTCAAGTATTACGAAAGCAACCTCGCTTGGTACGCAGAGTTTACAATCTCAACTATACGGGTATTTTTGTACGGTTGTAACGGAACGGAAATGAGGAACACGGGGTTTCCCAGAATTGAACTTTAATCTCTTCCCTCGTCTATCTATCACATTATACAGGTGACAAGTGTCTCACTCCACTTCCCAACCCGATGAACTTGAACTAAACTGGAATTTCTTCCTGCACCTCCAACCATTTATTCTGTAACTCCAAAATAAATTTAAAATTCTCACTTTACCCTTTAATTAAAAGTAATTATTTTTTGGTTAAATCATTTCAGAGGTCCCATTCTTGTAGCGAAATTTCAAGTACATTCCCCCATTTTTATTTAACTCAATTGAGTTCCTATTTTCAAAAATTCGCTACAATCAGTTTCTTTTCGTTAGTTGTCCAGGTGCTAATTATGTGTCACGTGTCAGCGTGATTTTTTTGATTTTTTTTTAATTTTTTAAAATTTTTTAAAATTTTTAATTTTTTATAATTTTTTTAAAAACAAATAAAAAAATTGCCACGTGTCAATCTGACATTGTGCCACGTAGCAGAAACGGTGTGATATGGCAATGATAGTGCCACGTGTCACTATTGGATGTCAAAAGTCTCAATGTAATTCCTTTATTTGTTATTTTGTCTTAATTTGGTCCCAATTTTTTTAAAACTGAGTCAATTTCATCCTATATCAAATTTAAATTTTATATAAATTTTACCATGGTATTTTTATTATAGTTGATATTTTTAACAAAATTAAATTTATTTAAATGTATATTTTGCACTGATATTTATTTAAATTTTATTTTAAATATTTATATATCCATAATTTAGAGATAAATGTTAGAGTTGCTTTAAAAATAAAAATTTTATAAATTCAAATATAAAATTTTAAAAAAAATTATAACAATTCTAACATTTGTCTATAAATTATTGATATATAAATATTTGAAACAATATTTAAATAAAGTTCAATGCAAAATATACATTTAAATAAACTTAATTTTGTTAAAAATATCAATTATAATAAAAATACTATTGTAAATTTATATAAAAATTAAATTTGATATAGGGATGAAATTGATTCAGTTTTAAAAAAATTGGGACCAAATTGAGATAAAATAACAAAACTACAGTGAGACTTTTGACATGCAATAGTGACATGTGGCACTGTCACTGCCACATCACATTGTCTCTGCCACGTGGCACAACGTCAGATTGACACGTGGCAATTTAATTTTTTAGAAAAATTATAAAAAATTCAAAAATCAAAAAAATATAAAAAAACCCACGTGCTGACACATGGCACATAATTAGCACTGTTACTGGACAACTAACGGAAAGGAACTAATTGCAACCAATTTTCAAAAATAAGAATTAAATTGAGTCAAATAAAAATAGGGAGATCTTGAGATTTTGCTACAAAAATGGGGACCTCTAGAATAATTTAACCTTATTTCTTCTCTCTTACCTATTCACTTATAAATTTTTTTAACATATGTCGATATTTAGTATCTTATTTCGTTTTCTGGACATGAATATTTGATTTTTTTTTCAATTTTCAGTTATTATAAATGTCATCATAATGATATTAAAATTATATTTATTTATAAATATCAATTTTTGTTCAATTTTTTTTTATGGATGTCAACATTAGTATTTTTTTTTTCTTTATCGGATGTTCACATCCGATATATATATTACAAATGTCAAAATTTTATATATGTTTATATATATATATATATATATATATATATATATATATATATAAAATAAACATATTTTTTTATATTTTTTCAGTTTTATCTTTAATTATTATTTTAAAAATTAATTATATTATATATAATTTAATTTTAATCGTTATTCTAAAAACCTTCTCGATCTTTAGTAGTTATTTTAAAAATATTTTTGTGTACATATTTAATTTTTCCAATTTTATTTATTATTTTAAAAATAATTTATCTTTGACCGTTATTCTAAAAATCTTTTTAAAATTTATTTTATTTAATAAATATTTTAAAAATTAGTTATATGTTTTGAAAATAAATATTATTGATTTTAACTCAAATTTCTATACAAATTAAAAAAATTTACTAGCATATAAAGGGAGGATTTCCTTATTTTGTGTCCATATTTTATAATTCCAATTTTACAATATATTTATTTGTTTAATTTTTAAACATTAAGTATTACTTTTACACGTATCTTTACAGTACAAACCGTGTGACCTGTACAATGCTCCATTAATGATTTAAACGACGTTATAGTAAATGACCAAATAAAACACGAATTGCGAAAATGATGACCATTTGAAACATTTCGTAACAAACATAACTAAAGAAATTAAGCATTTAACTATAAGAATCATCCGCAACAAACACTATAAGAATGAGGACAAAAAGGTATTTAAGTCAAAAAAAAATATTACACACTAACTCATAACATTTACAACAAAAATGCTAAGGTGGTTTATACAAATATAACTAAAGGAATTGATTTAATTATGTGACTTATTGAACTAAAAAGTTTTGAACCAAAGTGAATAATAGCATCAAGGACAAACTTACTAATTAAGCATTCTGCATTATAATGGTTTGGAGAGAGACTCTATTTAAAAACATAATAAATGCTTGAAACTTTTATGTTGCACAGTTTTATATTTTCACTTATTTTCACATGAAACTCATGAATATATAATTACTAAAAATAATTTTATAAACATATCAAAAATATATATATTATCACTTTGAGGAAATCACCAATTTGGAGTTAAACCGTTAAAATTATAATGGACAACCTAATAGGTTACTAAAATTAACAAAACAGAACTTTGTCTTTGTAATGTTCCATCAAATTGATTTATAAAATCAGGAGGGCTTAATTGTACTTTCGAAAAGTTTCAAATGTATGGCCTTTTTTTCCCTCCACGTTTTGACTCAAATAATATCACGAACTCTGTTTTAACGAGTAGAAATATAGGCGATGTGGTATATTGACAATTTTTTTATCACGTTATTTTTTAATGATTTAAAATTTAAAATTTATATTAATTTTAATTTGATATACACTTTTACATAAAATATATGTATAGTTTGCATTTTAGATTATGTAGTTCCTTTTGGGTAGATATAAGAGTTTTTCTTTCCTACTTTTCCCTCATCATTAGTTAATCAATTAAGCTTTTTTTTTTTAAATTTATTTAACTTATTAGTGTAGATTTTCTGTGTTGTGACATTAAAATATAATTAAAAGTAATATAGGAAAAGAAAAGTATGGATCTTTTATTTACTAGTATTACAAAATATGATTTAAAATTGATAAACAATGGTAAATGTGTTTTAAATCTTAAAATATGTTCACATCACGAGTAGAATTATTTAATAGCAAAGAAATGGAGAATTTGGCTCTAATTAGTGTAGGATGATCCATTTCTCAGAAACTTGTCCAGAGTCATTTTTTATGTGTGACTCATCTTTTTTTACTCGTGATTAAACTTTACCCTTACCATTACCTATAATTAATAGATTGATATTTCTAAATATTTTCACTTGATGATTCGGTAATGATGCTTTACTAGTTGAAATTTTTTTATCAAACAATCTTAGCAAAGACCTTGTCAAAGATAACCAAGGTTTGTACAAGTGTAATAGGCAAAGCTATAAAACACTTTACACTTATATTTATTCAACCTAATTTTGAGTTACATTCAAGTCATTTTACAAATTGTAAAGGATTTCACTAATTAAATAATGAATACAAACACATTGATTTTTTTTTTTTCACTAAAGTCACTTATAGTTTTTTTTTCCTAGTATTTTACAGATGTCACTCTTAGTTGTAACAAAACAATTATTTTAGATGATGAGATAACTTTCCAAAAAAAAATATACAAATTGAAACTTTTTGGTTAGATATATGTTCACAAAGTGAAGGTTTTACAATGTAGCGGACATTTTCTACAACATATTTTATGATCTACCCTTAATATCCTAAAGTAGTGACACATGGAAACTACATTGATACTTTTTTGCAAGATTGTTAATTTGTTATGCATGACAAGACTTCTATTTATATATGTATTGAACAAAGTTGTTGTGAATTACATGTAGAGCTTTTATTCCATGTTAGAGTTATAGCGGAGGTTAATAACCATTTAGTTGACATAGATCTTTGTTGCACCGAACTTGTAATGCTTCAAACTTCCTTTTGCACTGAACATCCTTTTTGTGTACAAACAACACCAACTTAGTATACAAATGCAAAAGGTTAGTCTAACGGGTCAAAGATTTTAGTGGAATATGTTGATGGTTTCTTAAGATGATTTGACAAATTCAAATTGCGCTGGACCTTGTTGTGAGTTTCGTCTTTGGTCTTGCATGTTCTCTTAGATGTCGTATAATAAGTGTTGCATAGAAGTCATGTGGAAATATGATATGATGACTCCATAAAGTTTAAGCTTTATTTCACTTTTAGATCTTATAATAATTTTTTATTAGCACATTTAAGAAAAAAAATACCAATTCATCAAAAATAAAATTTATTTATTATGGTATCATATGTCATATTGACTATTGTTAGTGTTAGGTTTATAAGGAGGGGGTTTCACTGGGGAGATACAACACCAATGAGACATGAGCCAAACCATATAAGGCACTGACACCACTCTCAACCCAAAACCTTAAAGTAATGAGTTTATGGGTCTTGATTCTTATATAGTGCTTAGACTCACACTTGAGAAAGTAGAGCACTATATAAGAATAAAGACCCATAAACCCATTGCCTTAAGGTTTTGGGTTGAGAGTGGTGTCAGTGTCTTATGTGGTTAGGCTCAGATCTCATTGGTGTTGTATCTCCCCAGTGATACCCCCTCCTTATAAACCTAACAAGTGGTATCAGAGCCGATGGTTAATACCGGCTCAGACGAGTGCAGTACCAGTATGGTCCTAGTATTGAAAGTCTTCCTGACAGTGTGGGTCAGGTCAAGCGTGTCCCGTTAAGAAGAACGGCGGTACAGAAAAGGGCAGAAAATGAGTAAGTCCCACATTGACCAGAAATGAGAAAGTAGAGCACTATAAACCAGATAAGACTAATTTACAATATATAAATGAGTACAAAAAATTTCACCTTATTACAAACCGATTTTGTGAGGTTGAATTAGATTTAAAGTCAATTTCTTAACATGACATCAAAATCATGAGATAAAACCTATCCCGACGAAGTTTTTGTTTGTTAAATTTATTGTTTCAACCGTTATTGAACCACCCATTAATGTCTAGTCTCACACTTGAAATGTTTATGTCTTGGCGTGAGGGGATATGTCAGAAGTTTCACATCTACTAGAGATGAAGCTAGTTTACAATATATAAGTGGGTGCTAACCTTATCTTTCAAGTCACTTGAGTTAGACTTAAAGTCAATTTCTTTACAACTATTTTTATCTATACAAAATATACTATTGATAAGAATTTTTACGTCATATAATAATTAGATTGCTTGAGTCTAAGAAGGATGTTACATGCCTACAACTTTTACTTGATTTGTTCTCGAACCACACCATACAAAGGAAGAAACTTGCACTTCCTTGAAAATTTCTTAAAAGGTCATCTTCTTTAAATTACTCTGAGTAAATAACTTTCGAGTTCTAGTAAAGAGCTACTAAAAACCATATGCATCTTCTTGGTGTAGGTAGTAGTAAATAATTTCACTAAATTATTTTAAAATTTATAGTCTCACACTTGAGCAACCTTCATATATCTTCCATTTCTATGAATATTTTCATCCATCAATGTATCTCTCTTATCCTCTAAGAGTTGTTCGTTGTTCCTTCTCCATACCTCACCTCTTTTGCATTGAAAAACACACCCCACCATTGTTAGTACCAAAGATTTTAAATGTCCTCCAAATGGTTCATCCTCAGACCACACCATACTAGGAAAGATGCCCTACTTTAATACCACATGTAACACCTAACACCTAATTGCCTTCAAAATCAACGACCACCACCACAAATCAACTCAACTTTTTAATTTGGCCTCACTCACACATTTCTTAGAAATTATTCGAATGAATTATGAGTTCTAATCTGTCAATAAAATTGGAAAAATAAAAAAAAAAATTGTATAGAATAAAATACATTAATCATCCTCTAGGTTCCATGAAATTGCATAAATACCTCCCATTTTTTAACACATACGGTATTCTTCCTTATAGCCATACACTCTACGTTTTTCAAATACTTAGGTTGGTGCAATGCAAAAATATATATATTCTTGTAATGTTTTTCAAAAAATAATAAAGGAAGGGAAGTATAAGGATAGAAGAAAGATGCTTACTTAATTTAACAAAATATCATTTACTAAAAAATACAAAACAAATCATGCTACGTTAAATATTTTTAGAATCGATGACGACACTATAGTTAAAGATTCAATAATTGGATTCAGCATAGTTGAGTTTGAGATCGAATCACTATTAAAAGCATTATTACAATAATTAACTAATATATTAAACAATATTAAAATATAATATCATTCTTTTACAATGTTAAAAACTAAAATAAAGCATCAATTTGTTGATTCTTAATATTTAAAAAACATATACAAGTTTAAATGAAATATTTGACCATACAAGTTAAAAATATTTATTCATAATTAAAAATTTACATAAAACAAAACAAAAATAGATTGATTTTTTTTCCAAAAAGTTAAAAACAAGTTAAACTAAAAAAAATTATAATATTTATTAATAATTACAAGTTTATATATAAAATAAAAAATTAGATTGATTTTAAATTAAAAAAAAGTTAAAACAAAGTATTGTTATTTTTTTGGGGTTAAATGTGTTTTTGGTCCCTTAACTTTAAGTGAATTTTGGAATTAGTCCCTTTTGAAACTTTTGATCAATTTAGTCATTTATCTTTTGAAATACGTGGATTTAGTCTTTTTAATCAAATTTTGTTAAGTTTATTTGATGTTTCGTACGCATCTCAGGATTGTATTTGAGTTGTTTATATTGTTTGACACATTTTTGTTTTAATGTTAAGTCAAATACTATTATGAAACGCGTTTGAAATGTCAAATAAACATAACAAAATTTGATTAAAATGACTAAATTCACGTGTTTCGAAAGACGAAAGACTAAATTGGTCTAAAGTTTCGAAATGGACTAATTTCAAAATTTACCGAAAATCAAGGGACAAAAAAATATTTGACCCTATTTTTTTAATGAATCCAATTTAACCATTCTTATTGAATTTATGATTTTTTTTCTCAAGTCAATCTTGTAATTTACTTGAACTAATTGCTTGACACAGGTTCATTTTTTTGAACCAACCATTCTTGTCTGATTTTCAATTTAGATAATAGGATGAGAAATTATATATCTTTTAAAAGTGGTGCATAGTGCATGGTTTGAAAGATTAGATTGATTGAGGAATTTTTCTAATTTTATCAAAAGAAAGTGTATATAATTGGATTCTATGTATCTAAAAGGTCAACGAAATTCCATTTCAGCAATTTAATGTGCGTAATAATTTAATAATAAGGTACTTTTATTCTGCAGCTGGCAAACAGGGAACATTATTAAGGCGTGTTAAGGTTGTTTGGACCAAATGGAAAACAGATAAGGTTAGGGTTTGTAATGCAATATAGCTGTCTCAAGGTAAGAGGAGTTTAGTGCCATCATATGATATATACTTTTTCAATTTCAAAATTCTAATTAAAATTCATGATATATAAATACAAAAATAGTTCAAAAAGAATTTAAAATTAGCATTTCATCAACTTGTATGAACTTTTTGCAACACCATCCAATAATATACACATTATTAAAATATTTATTCCTTTCCAAGTAGTTATAGGTGAGCAAAATTTCCTTAAGAAAATGATAAAGCAATTAGGCATATAGTAGTGGGTCATGCTATGCTCGAAGAATATTTTCCAAGAAAATACTAAGTATGTATGTTAAATTAATAAAATTTGTTGTTAATTTAAATAATATTTAAAATTTAATTGACGAATTGTTTAAGAAAGTATAGGATAGAAAAATATATAAAAAATAAATAAAAAATAAAATTTTAGAAAAAAAACGCATGAAAGTTTAATTTTTATAAAAAATTTAATTTGATTTTTTTTCCTTAAATGGATTTCTATTACCACTGCAAAAAAAAAAAACTAATAACTAATTTTACTGACCAATAATTGCTAGTAATTATATTGACCAATTTAAATATTAATTTACAAAATTAAAAATTATTGATTACTAAAATAGTCATTATTATGAATAAAAAAATTATAATTAATCACTAAAAATTAATCACCAAGTTTTGATTACCAAATGAATTAGTTTCTAATTAGTTAGTAACAAATTTAGTGATAAATTATTATTTTTTATTTATAATAGTGACTATTTTAGTAACCAATAATTTTTAATTTTGTAAATTGGTATCTAAATTGGTTACTATAATAATTAATATTTTTATTTTTAAAATTAGTTTCTAATAAAAAAATTCTTGTAGTGTACTTTTTAGTATAAATTTGATATTCTAAGGAAACAATTGGAGTGCACATTAAAAAATACAAAAAAATGATATAGTTCATATAATAATGTTATTTGCATAAAAGATTATTAATACTATTAATCTTAACAATAACAATTGCAACTTGTCTATATAGTATAATATTAACCTATCAGATCAAAGTATTATCAATTATAAAAATTCTTAACTTCATGTTAAACAATTTTTTCTTTAAAAAAGATTACATCGTTTTATTTTATATCGATATGTTTTTCGCTAAGTAACATTAAATTTGAGTTCATTAAATATAGTTTTAAAATTTTATGGATAAAAATAACATAATTAAGCAATGTGAAAGTTGCTTAAGTGATAAGAGTCAAGAATCTTGAAGCAAGGAGTAATATCACTCAAGTAATGTTTTTATACCAAATGTAGTAACGTGTGAATTTGTACGTGGATGACTATTATTTGAGATATTTGGTCACATAGAAATGATGTTATCTTTAAAAATGCAATAATAGAAATGGAAGAAGAATTTAGGTTGACTCAAACTAAAGCATGGGTTTAGATCACCAATAAGTATTCATCAACAACATTTTCTTATTCTGATTGATGTTTGAGTTCAATTACATGTCTCTTCTCAATTTAAAAGTTTCAATTTTGGGGTGCTTTATCACTTTTTGGCTCATCATGATAGAGCTTGTGTGTATGTTGTATGTTGCCACTAGTTATAAGTGATATTATCTATACACTCTTCATATTTTTAGATTTCGTTCACTATTGTTTGTAGTCTTGGTTTGGTTTACATCAAATGTCTTGTTGAATTAGCTCTTTGTATTATCTTTGTGTGTCTTATTGACTTCATCTTTTGCAGAATAAATGATACTATTGTTAAATGATGGTTAAGCTTTGTATTCAAATCATAACCATGAAGGGTTTGCTTCTTGTTTGAGTGTATATCATTATAATCTTTGTTTCTATACTGAGTTTGTAATGCTAGTAAAATATTACTTTATATGATGAGTAACTTTTTTATTGTTGTTGTATATAGGTTGAGGTAACCAAATTGCCTCTTATTAATATATGTATTCTTATTGATGAAAAAAAAAAACTAAACAGTTTATATAGTTTAGCAATAATCCTTAGATATGGCACAAATGCAAATAACTAACTATTAATTTATCAGAAAAACAAATACATATAATATGTTTTGAATAAAAAAAAATTGAGTTGCGTAATGCTGAAAGAGCACGCAAGAGGAAAATGAGAGAATGAGTGATGTTGTTGGTCCACTAAAATTCATGTAACAAGTTTTACGAGTGCATGTCATGCAACTTTGCAATGCATCAAAGAATGGTGAACTGGCTCCAAATACGAAACTTAAAAAAAAAAATAGGTATATGAATGGTAGTAGGTAGTGAATAGGTAGTTATATGTTACAGATGAGCAATGAGTAAGATGTGGTCCAAAGGCTTGAAAAAGTTAAAAACATGACAATTTTTATTTATTGCTATCGATTGTTGATAGAAGAAGTAGGGTTACCTCTTCCCACTCACTAGTAACAACTGCTTCTTTTAGTGCTCTGATTATGACCCTACAACTACAACCAACCCTCTCTATCTCTTTCCCTCTCTACCCATATCTTATCTATCAACTTTTCTTCTTACACAACCAAATCTTTATATCAATACTTCACAATCTCCCTTTATAACATTTTATAAGTAATTTCTATTCTTTTACTTTCTATATTTTAAAGATATCACATCTGATTATAAGAGAATGTTGTCAAAATATCATTGTCCTATAAATAATTATAGTTAATATAAAATAATAATAAATTTTTATTACTTTAATATTTTATATTAATAATAAAATCTCACACTTTTTAATATATGAAAACAAGAAAATAAATGACAAATAAAATAACAATCACATCACTCAATTAAAAAAAGAATTAATAACAAAAATTCAATTAAAAAATATAAATTTTTTAAAATACTCAATAAATATACTAATTAATAAAGATTTGGTTGAAAATAAATTTATTTATGAGAAACTTAAGGCTTAATTAGATTATAATATGATACCAACTCCTAGGTTAAAGTAGGTTATGTTAGAGATGAATAGTGAAGTTGTAAAAGTTTTATCTTTTTTGTATTTTTTTTGTGTGTATTAGTATGTAGGTATGTGTTTATGTATAAATGATGTGACAGGGATTGAAGAGGGACAAGAGGTAGACATAGTCTGACAAGAGAAATTGGGCCTGGTTGCATGGTGGGGGTAAGAGCCCATTGAGCTGAGATTTTAATGTTAGAGAGGAAGGGCCTGATCCTGAATGTGGGCCATGGAGGTTTGTGATGGAGATTTCTCTGGCTCTTATAGTGTTCACTTGCCCATACCCATCATCTATGTATATGTATTGTAACTATTAAGATGTATTATTTGAATTTAGATTTTCCGCTGTTTTTTTTGTGATATTTTTTTTACTGTACGTTCATAATACACATCATTACCATTAATGTTAATATTTTAAAATATATTAAAAAAATATTTAAAATACTAACATAATATATTTTTAATATTCAACAGAAAACAATATTAAAAAAATTAGTAAAAAATTTGAACTCGTATTATTTTAACCCGAAAGCAAGAGTAGGAGACAAGGTCGCAAAAATAGGAAAAAGACATGACTTGTCACCTTAACCCTTTGTCCTTCTACTACATCCTCATCTTATTCATTCAATGGTGAACAAAATAAACACCACAAGGGGTACCCTCTATTTATGGGGCTTTCCAGCTGGGTAAAGCGACCCTAGGGTAACTTCTTTCCACTATGGAGGGTTAAGGAACAAGGGCACTGCCCTATTATGCAAAATTGGAATGTGGGAATCTATCTTCAAAGATAGATTTTTTTATTTTTTATTTATGGAGAAAATATATTATGGACACTGCTGGTCCATGGTGAATCTAACTGTTTTGGTGTTTTCTTGAACATGTATGCTGACATTTCATCCAACCGTGTACTATATTACATGATTTTTGTGTTTTTATTCATTTGTTTTCTCTTGCTGTGGTAAAGGTTCTGAAAATAATGTATCCCTAACTTCTCTGTTACATTAAATTCGTTTTGCCCCGTTTTCTTACAAATAATACACCACAATTTATTAACTATACATTATTTACTATTCTTCTTACCACGACCCTAATATTCTTGTAAAATTTGGTATGAACTTGGTTTCTATTTTGAGATTGTACCCTCTTTGACTGAGATTTTCTGAATTTGAAAGATTAAGTCATTTCTCAAGAATAATGTAGTCATAATTAAATTATAAAATCATAAAATCCTATAATTTTATATACTATTTACGAGTTATATTCCATCATAACCGTAGTAGGATCATAAAATCGTCGTACAAATTTATAAAATCGTATAAATTTACGTTTTCTTCAAATTATTTATTGCACCGTCTCTTTACTGTTTTTAATAAATAAATTTAACTTCAATTAAACCTAGAACTAATTAAAAGTTAATGTAATTAAAAATGTTCATTATTATATGTTGTGTCATTTTATACATTTCATCCAATTACAAATTAATACTATTGTTATTAAAATTTATTTTTCAATTAAAAATTAATATAAAGTTGTAACACCACAACATCATCGATTAAAAATTAATATAATTAAATTTTTTTTCAGCCATACACATCTTATATACACACAAAACATTTATTTTGCCTCTATAATTTCATCTCAATTCTCTAATGATGTTTGAATTATGGAAAATATTGAAAGAGAAGAGAAAATAAAGATACAAATTTAAATGATGATAATGGAGAGGATGAACATTTGGTTAAAGTTTAAATTCAAATTTAATTTTGTTATGTAATATGACATTTTCTGTGTGTATCTAGGTAAAATATTTCTTCTATTTTATTTTTTTCACTACTGAAAAATATCCATCAACTCTAATGTTTATGGTAAAATTCATCATTAGAGTGTTGAAATAAAATTAATGTCGTTTTATATGTAATATCGTATACAAATATAAATAACTCTTCATTAATGTTTATTGCAATTCATTTAGAGACTCAACAATAAAATATCAAATAATTATGTATGTAAGATCTAATAAATTGATAATAATGATCTAAATGAATAAGTATATTTATGTATTTGTAGTTAAATAATGGGAAAATATGATGAAAGTTAACCGTTAAGCTAAACTAAGGCCACACAATGTTGGCCCAAAAATAGGAGATTTGGGCTGAATTTCATTTCAATCAAACTAATCAATTTTTTCTATTAATTCATTTTGTTGACTAAATAAATGTAGCTGTGGAATAAATTATTTATATTATTCTAATTTTTATTAGAAAAACACATGCTGAAAAAAAAATACCGAACCTAGTCTTCGTATGAATAACTGTGATTGTCAACCTATTCATTTTTTTATCTAGTATACTTTTGAGTTTTTTTTAGTATATATACATTTTAGTAATTTTTTATTAATCCATTGTGTGAAATAAAATAAAAATAACATAAAAATGGACCCTCTAAAATTAGGTTGCACATACCATTTCTTCATATCATTACAAACATGAATTATGAAAGCAGTTTTGTAAATATAGAAAAACACTTATTACAAAGAACTTACAAATTCTCCACTTCTTGGTATTTATGGCACAAAAGTTTACTTTATTATAAATACAAGCTTCAATAACATTTAAAGAAAATGACATAATTTTTTAATGCTTCCAAATATACTTATTTATTTGTTATAAAAAAAAAACTTAAAATTAATTTACACACAAATTACAAAGTAGGTCTTAAGAAACTATATAGGATATATTTTACAAATTAATTTATCTTTAAATTCATTTTATTTGTTCCTTCTTTTTTCTCTTTTAAAAGTTTTTGTGGAAATATTTATGCAATCAAACTTATTAATCTATAAATCAACTGATAATGAGTTTCATATTGTCTTTTTTATTAGGTAGAATGTCGGTGTTATCTAGTTACTTTGTTTATAACTTATTCTCAATTTAGACATGTAGTATTTCAAGTAAATAAATTCATGTATACTTTTTATAAATTTTCATATTTTTTTTAAGGCTTTGTTTGTTGTGATAACCATTCATCCTTGGTTTGGTATTTTGAATTTTAAAAATATACTTTTGATCTTTAAGTATTTTAGACATTTTTTTTATGAAGGGGAAAAGTGGCTTATTTGGAACTTCAATATTTTAAAATCAAAAAGATAAAAAAAGAATAAACAAAATGTTTTTTTCTTTTTAGAAAGAGTGAAAAGATTAAAACATATTTTATCATGACCCCACTTTTTTGTTGATTTGAAAATACAAGTGAAAATGACCGGTGGCAGCTTGCAAAGGCCCGGTGGGCCCATTAGAGACACCCAATTGTGGGCCCGAAAAGGACCCAGCATGTCACGAACCGAACACGGGGTCAACACACGCGAAGGGATAAAAGGCCCACGTGTTGGCATTAGATGGGCCCAATAATCAATTATGAGTTGGAAGAAATGCATACAGTTGTTCTCAAGTTGAGTACAGTGTGTCGGGTATGGTCAGATGTGAGAAAGATAATGTGGGCCCATTTTCGTTCTATCACTGTTTTTTTTTTTTAAATTAATATTATTTAAAAAAAAGTATATTTAAGTCTAATTTAATTTCATAAAATTATTTTGTAATGTAAAATATATATTCCGTTATATAAATTATATTTTTGATTATATTTTTAATAAATGTAAGATTTCTACCGGATATTGAGTTCCTTATCGCTCAAACTAACAATTTCTTAAGATTATTTAATTTATCGTATTTTTCTTTACAAGATTCCATTTGTTTGTATCTGAAGAGAGGGTGAAAAAAAGTAAAAAAAGTAGTGTTAGTGTTAGGTTCTTTCGGAAGACGGATTTTAAATTTTGAGAGATTTGAATTATTTTGATTAAAATATTTTACATTTTTTGTTTTTCTTTGGGATAAATCAAATAAAAGTTTTAGTTTACATAGGATAGTTTAATTTATGCTAGATGTAAATAAATTAAATATAAAATTAAAAATAAAAATTAAGACTTCAATGTTAAACTTAACAGAAATAAATATTAACCAATTTTAAATATTTTATAATTTAAAAGCATGTAATGATTAAAAATATGTTATCAATAAATATTAATTATCTATAGTATCTTAAAATAACATCCAGTAATTTAAAAATATAAATATTGATACTTTTATCCCATGAGAGAAAAGAGATGAAGGAGAGAGAAGAGAATAATACTAACTAAAGAGAGGAAAAATTAAGTGCTTATTCTTTTCATGGATTTACTATTTGTGAGATAGTACATAAGGATGATATGTTTTTTTTTCCTTTAGTTGGTTTGGAAGAAAAAATTATGTAACTTTAGTTCATTTTCATATTTTGAATGATTCACTTTTAATTTTCAAAAATAAAAAAATATATAAAAGAATTAGATAAAAATAAACTAAAATTTCGTGACTTTCTCTTTAAAACATCACTAAATCCGCTTCACGAGAAAGCATTTGGAGGAAGAAGATAAGATTTTGTCACTCCCAAAATAAAGTGATTAAAGAGAATGAAAAATCCAATTATGAAATGGCCATTGACTTTTTTTTTTTGAAATTTACAACCATTTATCCATGATAACTAATATTTATAATAATAATAACGAAATATAAAGTATTTAAAAACAATATTAATGAAGAAATTAATAATAATCATAATAAATACTAATAAAAGTTATAACGACAGAAATAACTAATTATTACTAGTATTAGTTTTTTAAATTCAATATTTTACTATAAACATTTTATCCAATCCTTTTTTATTTTAAATTAATTACAACTATTAATATTTTTTATAAAAAAATCATCCAAGTTTTATTTTAAATTAATTTTAACTAATTAAATTTCATTTGATATTATTTTTAATGATAAGAACAAATATGTAATCTTATCATTTAATTTATTAAATAATTTTTTATATGTTACGTCTATCAAATCATTTATAAACTTAATTTTTTAAATTTTATTCTCTATTTTCTCTAAAACTCATCCATTGAGTCTCTCTCCAATTATCTCACCAAAAGAACCACAATAAAAAAAAAAAGAGAGAAAAAGACCAAAGGAAAAAAACAGAGTAAAAAGAAGATAACCAAGAGAATAGGAGAAACATGAGAGACAGAGAGAAAATAAGAAGAGACAATATTTTCAAATTCTAGAATTTAAAATCATATACTTTTAACTAATGAAAATTCTTCTATAAATTTCTAAAGCTCAAATTTTATAAATTATTTATCTAAAATAAGAAACAAAAATCTTCTTTGAAAACAAAAATGTTTCTTTTATAATAAACTATAAACTGTTAGGTTTGCTAGTAAATAAATCCAGAACTTTTTTATAATAAAAAAATTTCAATCCTATGATTAAAAGAACTTGTGATTCAACTTATATCGGTTTAAAAACGATATTAATACTCAAAATAATCCAATTTGTTGTGATTTGTATTGAATCAACTGTTTTCATTTTTACCTATCTTGGCCAACAAATAAATGAAATTGCATCAATTAGAATATTATGTTAAGGTGAAAATTCTTAAACAAAAAAAGAGAGAGAACATATTAGATATATGAAAGACACTTATTCATAATATTGTATCATCACATAGTCATAACCTTATCGAAATTACAAACTGCAAGTCAAAACATTCTTTGAAGTTTTAAAAAGAATGCAGATACACGATGACAATAATCTAGAATTTATTTGATAATAAAATAAGAAAAACAATGAATTTAGTGCATTTATAAATTGATTTTCAGTAACATTTTGAACATGAGAATTAAAAATCAAACCACGCTGGTATTTCAGTTTTTTCAGATAAGAAAGTGTTTGATTCTTTATTTAATTGGATTAGTTCAATAATTAAAATTAATTCACTTAAACCTAATAGTCTTGTTTAAGATTCGGAATCAATGATAGATAAATATTTCTCTTTCCCTCTTCAGACTTCGGAAGTTAGTTTCTTTTAACCACAACACAAATTACATACTCCAAAACATTGACCTAAAATAGAGGAGTGCAAATAACATGCAATACCATATGACTCTTGAACTAAACGTGCCTATTTCTTGGGTACCATCCACGTAACCTTAGCATTCATGCTTTCAACTGCGAACATCTAAAAAATATGGTACCGTTGAAATAACCTCTCAAATAATTCGTAGGACAAGCCATTTCAGGTGAAAAAGAGATGTAACAAACAATGTTGATACATGAGTTTGTAATGTTTCACTCAAGTTAATACCTAACATTTCTATTTCTGAAAACACCTGCATTCTAAGTGTAAACCTAATGTAATGGTACAGATAAAGTCACAAGTTCCCCCCCCAAAAAGGGAACTCTCCCAACAACCAAAAATAGGGTGCAACTTACCCAGAGTGCCACATTGCACAAGTTGTGGGTTACCAAAGGTGTCCTAGGTCATCATCGTCTTCAATGCCTAAATAGTAGACTGCGATTAATGTAAGCCTGAAAATAGAAAGTAGGTACAAATGTTGACCATCAGGTTCCTTAAGAGAGTATATCTACCCATGAAGAATAAAGTTTGCAAGAATAATCGTAGAATCTTTCAGATATCAGAAGCAAAACCATCCATTTTATTTCCAAGGAAAGGACATTTTAAGAAAACACACCATAAGAGCAAGAGAGGAAAAATATCCTAATTTTAACTTGCATAATTACGTATGTTCTGTTCTGTGTTATTCAAATTTGAGGGACAAAATACTAATAGGTCACATAATGCATCTAGACAAGGATCCCACCCAAACATTCTCTCACGTGTAAGCTTTGGTTATATATGACAAGAAAATTACAATTTCAAAGGTCATTTGAAAATATTTACGACCATTTACATGACCAAAAGAATTAGAGAGGAGAAAATATAGTTGGAGAGGGACTAGTCAAGAAAATGTAATTACAGGATTCCAAGGGTCTCTAAAACCATGGCAGCTGACATGGTCAATTTCCTAATCAGATAAATTGTAATATTCTAAAGAAAAGTGTAGATTGTATACTTCGGAGGATTACAATTTTTTTCAAGACCACTAGAGATTTGACCGAATGTCTAATCCTTCAAACTTGGAAATGTAGAATATTATTCTTCCTGCGGCAAGCATCCTAATGGAAGGTCTTAATTAGAAAAGGAAATAGATACGGTGTTAAGCTGTTAGATCGTGCAAGACAAAGCAGAGTAGATAAGCATGTTCTATTGTAAGGGTGTGTGACAAACCTGAAGATAGTAACAATGAGAACCGTTAAGTATAAAGCAAGTTTGACTATCCGAAATTTCTTCTCAGCATTAACTACCCTAAATACCTCAGTAACATCAATAAGATGCTCTCTTTTCATATACCTGAATCATAGAAAAGGAATAATCATGACTAAAAAGAACATAAAACAAGTTTAAACAATATGTTCTAAATGGAAGAACAAACATAAACTTATTCATTATACTAAAAAAATCGTTGTTGACATTTCCTACTCTATGCATATGAACCCGCAAAAAATAACTTAACACTAATTTAGACACAGAAGTTGGAAATTTTTTAAACAAGAAACTAACAATCATGTTGCATGGATCATATGACATAACACATTCATTTCCCTCTAGAAAACCAGTGAACAAGGTTAACACAAATAGCAACAATGCCAAAACATAAATGTAATCCTCACAAATCCAAACAGAGTTTAAAAAATTCTATCCAATTTGTCATCACGAAGACAGTTAGTAATAGGGATAAAAAGACCAGATTGTATGCAGTTTCAATGAAAACCTCAGGATCCGAATCGTATAACGAGAAGATTAAAGAATAGATTGATGTTGATTGCCAGCCTACAATAGGAATCCAATATTCTATGTATTCATGTCTTTCTTTGTCAATCTTTTTGGTGAAAGAATTTTGAAAAGAAATGACTAAAATATACAATTACTTATAAGAGTTTCACAATGGCATTATATCACTTGTAAGGCAATGCTAGAATTCTAGGTTTGGGCTTAAAGCCCAACAATTTGCTCAACATAGAATTAGTTAAAATAGTTTATGTGGTCAGTTTGGTTTTAGAGGCAAGGCAGTCATAGGGAGAGGGTATGGCAAGGGTGAAAATAATGCTGTAGCTTTTGTTAGATAACCTTACATTGGGAACATGTCTTCTCTGAGAATCTTTACCCTGGGATTACAGGTGTTTCTCTTCTACAATTTGCAAGAGTTTTTGTTTTTTCAATCAATGATATTGCTGTGTTTCTATCGAATCTGAGTCTTATCTTAACCACGAGATATCTGTGTTACCAGGGATGGTGGGCAAGTGGGCCATGAAGGATGAGCTGCCAGATTTTATATGGGAACCTGCTTTGTGGATCACTAGAGCAGAAAGTTTATTTGAGGAGCACGAAAATCACCTTTAATGAGTTGCAACAAACTTTCATGAAGATGGATGGTGTGACTCTGCTTTGGTTTCGGTCTTGGTGCCAGGAGGACCTTGATTATATAAAGTTGAAGGAAGAAGCATTCTAAAAAATGTTGCAATATCTCTTTTCTTTTACTACCTTGCTATAACTTAGAAAAGGAAAAACATGTCGCTGCCCTGAGAATTCTACTTATATTGATGATGTTTAGATAATGTTAAGATATCACTAGATATTATAAGTTACAATAAAATTCCAAGAGAAATATTGTGGAAGTATCAAGCGAGAAAAAGAGAGTACATATTGCCTATATTTAGTAATTCAAGAGATGAATGATGGGTCCCAGCTGGGGTGAAAGCAAAAGGTGAGACCACAGAAGACTTTTCTGCAACTGTGGAACAGGACTAAGGATTTCTCTTGGGTTTACAAAAACCTCTATGTAATAAGAACATATTCAGATTGACAAGAAAGATATGAAAAATATTTCAAAAGAATCTTTTGCAAATTCAGATGTAAATTAGTAAATTATAATAGCCAAACAACTAAACAATAAACATTGTCGTAGCCAAAACAGAGAGTTTAAAGAACTTCATCTACTTTGTCACAATGAAATATTTAAAAGCTGTCATAACAAAGTGGCTGAGGTGTATCAGAGTAGCAGTTTCAATTAGAACTTCATATTCAAACAGTAATAAAGAGAGCAATATTCCATTTACAAGAGATTGTATAAATGCACAACTATAATCACATCATACATATACTTCACTCCCTTTATTCTCCAAGCAAAAGTAAACCTACGCAGGCATCTATGTATATGTAGGAAAAACAAAAAACAAAATGTAAACGCAAAGGTTCCCAAAAAAAGTGTTTGGTTTTGAGTTCACATAAATCCTTCGAAAGAAAAACTCTTGGGCCTCAAACTTTTTCTAAAAGCAACCATAAAAGGAAAAGTAAATTGAGCTCAACCATGAGTCAAACTCAACTTACGCATTCTGACTTCTATAAAAAAAAATCTCATCTAACTTCTTGAATAAACACAGAACTTCTCCAGAAAGTGTTTGGTTTTGAGTTCACATAAATCCTTTGAAAGTAAAACTCTTGGGCCTCAATCCTTTTCTAAAAGCACCCAAAAAAGGAAAATAAAAAAAGGTAATATAAATTGAGTTCAACAATGAGTTAAAATCAATTTATCCATTCCAACTTAAATAATAAAAAAAACCTCCTCTAACTTCTAGAAAGATGAGGTAACAAGATGATTTTAGCCTACGGAAGAGGATATTTATTTCAGCCATAATAACATTATTAAAAGCACACACAGACACAGTATCAGAAGCAAAAACATCACACCTAAAAACCCCACCAAACAAACACAATGCCACTAACAACAACACATAGTTCACTCTCCTCTAACAAAAAAAAAAAAACAAGAACAAGTTAACTTACAGTCTGGCATGGTAGACAGTAACAGGAACTGTGAGCAAAAACATGAACCAATGGCCAGTGAAGAGGCACAGAACACACAATGCTCCCTGCCCAATGAACTCCGGAAGCACGAAGTAGTTAATCCGAGACGAAGCGTCGAAAGGGTTGACGTAATCAGACTCCAAATCCGACAGAATCAAAACCTTCAACCCCAACAACAATAACCCCAATTCAAAAACAGTTTTACCGAAAAAAATAATAATAATTAAGCAAATGAAAAATTGAAGACCTGGTAGAAAGTAGAAGCGAGAAGGGCAATGTTGGCAGGGAAACAAATGAGGAGCCAGAAGATGAGATTCCAACCCATTTACAGAGAAGGAGGAAAGTAGGGTTTGTGAAAGGGAAAAGGGTAGAGAGTGACCGTTGGAAGCGATCCAAAATTCAAAAGTGGGATTGTGGGAGAGTTGGGGAAAGAGTGCATGAATGAAAGAATCTTTGTTCGCATCCACGCCTGTGGAAAAAGGAAGAGTAAAGTTGCATGCGTTTCACACCCCTGCATATGAAAATTGAAACCTTGATTTTAAGAAAAAAACAAAAACAAAACAATGTGATCGTGGTAGAAAAACCCCACATCGATTATTACCTACTCAACTGCTACGATGTTAGTGACACACCATCAGATACTGTTTTTTCTTTTCTCTTAACTGAATTTTACATTAGATTTCGTAAAGTTATAGATGTGGTTAAATTCGTATTTTTCATGAAACTTGGTTTTGTTATGAACAAATGGAAACTTGAAAAATTAGAAAATATTTTTTCTTTTTTGTATTTTTATACCTTAGGGGCTTTTGTTTTAAGTTGAGTTGAAGTTTCCAGAAACTTAACACAGTTATTTTGAGTTGTACCTGAAAGTAACTATTTTTTATTGAATAATAAATGAAAATCGAATCACGAGGAAAAAAAAAGTCTTGATTTAGTTATATTTTTTTATATTATGGTGGTTTATGTTTGAAGTTGAAATTTTTATGTATTTAACACGAGTATGTTTTATTATGTCTGATTTTTTTGTGAGGATTTTTACTTCAAAATAATTATTTTTCACTAATCAATTCAATCAATAAGTTGAATTTATAACAACTTTTTCAAGAAATTATAACATTTATAACCCTCATAACACTAAAGAATAAAAGCCTGGGCAAAGAATAAAACTAAAGAAAAGACACGCAATAAAAAAATAAAAAAAATTATATTTTGATTCTTATTTTTTACTTTCATCTCTTATTACTTAATGTGATTTAGTATGAACTATCAATTCTTTTAAAAAGAAATAGTGGTACAATGATTTATATTAAATCACGTAAAAAAAATGAGAGATAAAAATTAAAAGATGAGAAATCGTATTATTATACTTAAAAATATAGAAAAAAAAACTTAAATTAAATCAACCAAGCATAAAAATCTTACCTTAAGCACGTGCAGATTCATCTTAACAGTATAGAAATTAATACAAAACTTGATCAATAGATTATTGCATGAAACTAAGACTATAATTATTTATAATAGAAAATATGATATAAAAAAGTAAAATTTGAATGAAAAAGTATAAATAATATATATACTTATCTTTTCTGTCTTCAATAAATGGTGTCTTACTTATACAAAAGAAATATAATAATATTAATTTAAAATATTTTTTTACATTAACTAATATTTTTCATTTTCAGTCTTAAACTAACCATTTATAATAGGAGTTAAAAAAACTCTTAGAAAATGTTAGGAATCTAAAGCTAACATTTTCCTTTTTAGGATTATAAAAGGTATTTAAATTAAAATAAATTGATTATTAAATTAATAGTTAACCCTTTTAAAAAAAAGTAGTGGACTAGCCTTTGTTTGTGTGACAATTAGTCTTTAGAAAAATGGTCGTTTATAAAACCTCCAAATCCAAGTAAAATCTGAAGGCTTTTGCATTCGTACACCCCATCATGATTAAATGCACCCTCATATATCCTTATTCACTTAAAAGCTTGTTTCAGAAAATATTTCAAAAAGTATGTTTAAAAAGGTTGTTTCATAAAGTATTTCAGAAATTTCATTCCCAAAATTTTATTTCGAAAATCGTATTCTGCAAATTCTGTTTCAAAAAATATATTTTAGAAATTCCAGAAAATTTGTTTCCAGAAAGTTTCTGAAACAAGTAATCCCAAAGTTACTTCCATGAAAGATGAAATGGTCATTTTCAAAATTCGGGTGCATAAAGAAAGTTTTGCGGGTGCAGGAAGCAAGAGTCAATCCAACCCATGTAATAGGGCCTGGCCCGTATTACCCAATCCAGAAGGAACTAGAGGTTGCAGAGATGAGATGAACGATACTGAATTTCCTGAATCATCATTTGAAAATCTTGCTTCACCCGTTCATCTTCCAACCATTGTTATTATTCTTTTCTTCAATTCCAGATTCTAGCTTTTCTCATTCACAAAACTCTTTAGAGCCCCAAAACCCATTTACTCACTCTTCATTGCATTGTCTTCAACAGGTTTGTTTTTCCTCACCCCATGTCTCCTTCTGTCCATTGCCCTTTTTTTTATTCCCCTTTCCTCTTTATATTGTATCTGTTATACATAAATTGCAGTAATAGGAGTCATAGGGACTTTGAATTTTATATTAAATACTGTATTATACATACTTAATTCCTGCTGATAGACCCATGCTATGAAAAATCCCGTGTTAAATCGTGACATGTTTTAATTGGTGGCATTTTAGTATTTTGGGTTGTTGATGATAGTAACTGATATGGGTTCAATCAAGAAAAGAACTGAAAGGGGTTGAACTTGGATTGGAATAAATAGGGAATTTCATGTGATTCTAATGTGAATATCTGAAAAGCCAAATGATAAATTTAGTGGATTGAGCAATCTAAATATATAAATTTTCAAAGTTTCAGGCGTTTATTACCAACTTCGAACAAGCTTGAATGATAATAACTTCTCTTCATATAAAGATGCACCTTTACTTTCTCAGAATGAAGTATTGAAGACTCTCCGCCTGGAATGGTGTTGGTAAAAAGAAAGTATAAATTGATTTCATGTTTAACTTAAAAGGTTATATCTAATTGTTAGATGGACCGTTTTGAAGGAAGCATTTAAATATGTCCAATTAGAGATTTCTGAAGATAATAGAGTCTAAGCTGGTAAATAGGAGAAAAGAAGCACTGCAGGGTTTCAACAGATTCTTAACTTAATTGTATATAATCGTCTAAAGGATGGGAAAATGTCAAGTTTAAGATGCATTCAAAGATGGGAATCACATGGTTGATTCCTGTTTTCATTTGTGATTTAGTGCTAATTTAGAAGATGTTTGGAAGAGTTTCTATGCATCTTAGCAAATATCTCATGACTCCTATAAACTCTTTCTGCGTTATTTCAATAAGCTTCTCTCCATATTTTAAAGCTTTCTAGGGAAGTGCTTCAAATACCTTTAGCTTATTCTGATAGGTTTCACATTCTAATTTATGACAAAAGCTTTTGTGTAGTATGACCTCATTGAATAAGTACTTGATTAAACAGTTTACCCAGATGCATCCTTAGTCTTGCTTTTCACAGAGTATTAGACACTTAATACTGTATATAAATGGTGTATTGTGCCATGATATGGATTGACGTGAATGATAGGAAAATGATAAAACTAACTTCTAATCTGTCGTACATTTTTTTTCTCTTAAATTTAGAAATTGAATCCTGGGAGTTAGACTGGTTATTCCCCTGTGTTCGTGGTGTGAGAAACATTATACACTTTAAACATTTGAGCCTTCCAGATGTTCAGATTGGTCTTTATTTTTATGAAATCTCTTGCTTGCCGGTGCCATGGGTCTATAGCAGCCACCCAAACGCTTGATAGAATGTAAGTAATCCTTCAATTGTGTCAAATAGAATAGTTGATGTGTAATGATATTGAAATTGAACTTTTAACACCAGAAATTACTGGAAATCAATGGAAAGAATAAATAGGAGTGCCTCTATAACGAGTCTTTGAGTACATACATGGACAATGGGTAAAAAACGAAAAAAATATGGTCGTTGCTCTTATCAATCTATCTTATGCAATGTGATTTTTATCTTATTGAGTATGATTTCATGATCTGGCATTTTGACGAACTTCAGATCAACAAGTTACTAACCTATATCTAAAAAGTTGGCATTTATGTTGTTTTTAAGACTACACGATACTAGTTTAAAATAATATTTATGCTTTGGTTGTCAGCTTCCGATACTGTGTGAAATCATGGCCATGGACTAAACGAAATAATATTTATGCAATTTTATATTAATTTCCAAGTGATATGGATTTTATAAACATGATTAACATGATAAGGACTTTCAAGTCCGCTGAACTGACTGTCTTGAGAACTAAGCTAGGAGCTGCCATATAATATTGGGTTTTATGGGAATATTAATGCTAATTCATATATTCATAGTAATGTTACTCTGGGCTGATAAAAAAATTAATTCTGATAAAAATAGTAATGTTACTTTGAATAGTTTTTGATGAATATGGTTGGCTTTTATTCAGGCAATGTAAACATGAGTGTTTGCGTTTCTACTAGTCAATCTTCAATAAATGCTGTTGTCTTGAAAGGTCGTTCTCCACTGCTGATGAGCAGTAACATTCATGGACTTTGGTCCCGCGGAATATCCACTTCATTTTCTTCTAGTTCATTTCCTGGGGAGTCAGACATAAATCATGTTGATCTTTCTGTTTGCACAAAATTGTCTTGTTCTACGGTTATGGGCCAAACAATAAGAGGGGGCTTCCTTCGATCATGCTGCTCCAAGCCAAGGGGAAATACTCGATTCTTTAGTTCTGTAGTACCTCGGAAGAGGTATCATGAAATTTCACTGGCATGCCAAAGTATGAATATGAGGCTTTTGTTACCCAAACAAAAATTGCTGCACAAAGTCAAGTGTAATTTTGGTCCAGTCAGTTGGCTGCGGGGATGTGCTTCAGTTGGCTTGATTTTTGGGTTACTTGTATGTAGTTCTAGTTCTGAGCCTGCTCATGCCGAATCACATTCTGAGAATGAAAATAGGAAAGATGACTGCAACGAGTATGAGTTAAATGTTAAATTCTCACATGGGAAGAAAGTTTATACTGACTATTCTGTAATTGGTGAGCTTTGCTTTCTGTTAAAACTCCAGAGTCTAGATACATACACATACAAGTCTATTCCTATGCATTTGTAAGTAATAACTGCAATGTTTACTAAACTTATGGTACTGAGCAGGAATACCAGGGGATGGAAGATGTTTATTTCGCTCTGTTGCTCGTGGGGCCTGTTTGAGGTCTGGAAAGCCTCCTCCTAGTGAAAACATCCAAAGGGAGCTGGCGGATGATTTACGAGCCAGAGTATGTTTTATGTATCTCTGTGCATCATTGTAACAAGTTTAAAACGCCACCTTCCTCCTGACTTCCTTGAAACTAAACTAATTGGAAAAACAAACAGGCACAGTATTGCCAACAATTTAAAGTGATTACTGAGATATATCAATTGCTGATGGATCACCATTTCAAATTATTCTTATAGTAGCTTCCTAATAAAGCAGTTGAAGTCATCTGGTCACTACTTTACTTCAGCTCATGCTCTTGATTTTTGTCTTTCATTTTTCAGGTTGCTGATGAGTTTGTCAAAAGAAGGGAAGAAACTGAATGGTGAGCTCCCGTATCCTGTAGCGTTCTGATGATTCCATTGCTTGATTGACAATTTTATCAATACAGTTCTTTCAATCTGTTTTCCCCTCATAACATGTAAACAGCTAAAAATACAATAGAATGTTTGAGACATCACAATAACTGTTTCTACTGTTAATAAAAGATTAAGTTTATTCTCAATCTTCATGTTCTACCCTCAAAGTATGCTCTGGTACAAGCAGATTCTCTCCATGCTTTTTTATTTTTATTAAAACTACTAGAAATGAACAGAGCGTAACTTGGCTCTAACGGTTAGCTCAAGTGGGAATAATTTCTGAACCGTTATGAAAAATAGCCCGACCATATATTGACTCAACGTGGGACATCTGAGCAATTAACACTCATGATGGACATTTGTAGTCTAAGATTTGTAGAACTGGATATTTGTTGGTACAACATAAAATTGATTGGTCTTGATTGAAATGAACAAAACTTAACTCAATTCCAAAAGCTAGCCTAAGAGTAGTTTACCTATATTCCTAACTTATAGTGGACATCCTAAAATCGGCAGGAGAAAATTGTCATTTTAAGTTGATCTCAAACATCAATTTAGTTTATTTATTTATTTTGTTCTTCTACTAGTATAACTTATACCACACTTTCTGGAGGAATGTAGTGAACTTAAATCAAAATGTATGCATTAAACTTTGTGTATAATGATGAAATCGATAATTGATTATTTGCTAATAAACATAGTTCTCCCATGAAATCTTCAGGTTCATTGAAGGTGATTTTGATACATATATTTCACACATAAGGAAGCCTCATGTGTGGGGAGGTGAACCCGAATTGTTCATTGCATCACATGTTTTGCAGTAAGTCTCTCTTCCTTTTGGGCAAGTGAATTCATATGCAGTCATTTACTGTACACAGTCAATGTTAATATAGGAGGTCCATTTTCCAGGATGCCTATCACTGTATACATGTATGATAAGGAGGCTGGTGGCTTGATATCAATTGCTGAGTATGGCCAAGAATACGGCAAAGAAAACCCAATCAGAGTTCTCTACCACGGTTTTGGTCATTATGATGCACTTGATATTCCTACAAGGAAGGTTCCTAAGCCACGTCTGTAGCATTTCATATTCAAAAACTGACACAGATTAAAGCCTGTATTGGTTTCCTTTAGTAACACTTATTAAGGTCATTCATAGGTCCAGTTTCCCAAAACCTTGTGCCTTTCAGATCTTAAAGGCCACAGGTTCCATGGCCACAGTGAACAATGATATTCACTTTATTCCTGAGCCATGTTCATGGTTGTTTGTGTTGTAATTTTTTTTTTTTTTTGGAGGCTGAAGAGAAAGAAATGAGTCCCCCCTTGACTATCTTAACCTTAAAGGTTCAAAGTTCAAACTATCTACTAACTTTTGCGAACCCTTTCTGTGAAGGTAGAAATAATGGTATCCCCTTAAGTCTGAGTTCACCACTATTCATTGAGAAAATATATGTAATGTCTGATAAAGCTGGAAGTTGGGGCAATTATTGAGATGTTATGTTATGGATACCATGTATGTGGTGTAAGTTGTGTTCAGGGAATTAATGTTTAATTTTTACATAACTAAACTTCTTTGCTTACCATTTCATCTATTATGCACTTTCTTTTCATGTAAAATCTGGATCAATGTCATTAGAACTAGAACTAGAATATCAAAGCAAAAATATATACTTTTTTAATACTTTTAATATATTATATTTGTTGGGAAAATTTTCATAGTAAAATATAAGTTTTTCTATATATTAAAGTTCTTCTGTTGTCTTTGTCACATGATAATGATTCTAGTGATTTGTATGCGATGGCAATTCATACTATTTTATGTATGAGGTACCGAATTGTTCTACTTGTCCATTTTTTTAGAATTTTTTCAGTTTTTTGTATTTATTTTCTTTTTGCAATTGTTTGTCTATCCTTTTCAGTAAATGTCAATCAAGGTGAACTTATTTTTAATAAATTAGAAAATACATACTTTATTACTTATATTAGCCTAAAACAAATGGAAATACAAGTAAATTAAATTCATTTAAATTAATTTTATTATTCTTTATATGGTTCTATAGAGTTTCAATAATACGTATTTATATTACTTATTTATTTTTTTGTATATATTATTAGGAACGTATTCAATTTTATTTATACTAATAGATTATAAAATAACATCAATATTTTTTAAATACATTAAATATTACATGGAGACATTATTTTGAGCAACTTGAGATGAAATAGTAGACATGGGCCAGGCCCGCCGCCGGCCCGTCAGTCTTTTTTTTTTATGTTTAAAAATTAAAAATAGTTAAAAAAAATAAATTTATTAAGCGAATATTAATTTACTGAACCTATAATAAGAACTAGTTTGATTAAGCAAATATAAAAAGTCTTTTTTTCTTAATAATGGAAACATCATTATCAATGTTTAATAAAAAAAATAGTGCATTATTGATATGGTTTTTATGTACTAAACCATAAAGTATTATAAATTAAATGCATCATTAAAAAGTATGTCTATTGAAATAATTGTTATAAACATTCTTTTTTAATAATCTAATAATATTTTTTAAGACCCAACTTATATAATTGCTCCACTTTGATATGTATCAACCTATATTAGCATCTAAAAACAAAATTTATAGGATGAAATCATGTATAGAGAATTATATCTCCAACATAAGTAATGTCAATTCATATCAAAATAAGAGAATATTTTCCTTAAAAAGCTTGGACCATACCATCTTTAACCTCATAAGAATATGATAAATATATTATATGAAATAGATATTTAATATATATCCCAATTTTCAGAAGAATATTAATTAATTTGAACATTAAATCACTTTTCTTATTATTATTCTATTTGAGTTGAAACATGCAATGATGATGGAAAGAAAAGATAATAATTTAGTTATAAAATGGTCCTTCATTTTACATACAAAATTAAAATCTTTTTGCTGAATTTTTTATGTCGTCTTTTATTTTGTTTATAAAATATACTAATTTTGGTATATTAATTTTTTAATATATTTTAAAATATGAAAGTCAGTATATGTTGAAGATAAATATCAAAAACTCAATAAAAAAAATTAAATTTAAATAAAACACATAAATGAAGAAAAATGTTCAAATTGTTTATATATAGTTATATAGTTATCTAAAATCTTTTTGCATCAATTTGATAATAATGCAAAGTCATTCATTTAAGAACTAACATGCTCTTTAAATGTCTATTAAAAAGGCTAAATCATTGCTTAAACCCTTAAGCAAATAAAACCTAATCTTTGATTGATAATATTGAAAGGTTTTATCTTTCATGAAAAGTAACAAAAGAAGTGGTAGAGAAGCAATGGCATAGAAGCAAGTGCACCATCACGTGTGTGTGTCTGCCTCCATACAAACACAACCTTTTCACTTTAATTGTTTTCAGGTCTCAACCCTTTTCTCCACTTTATTTATTTACACTTTTTGGCTAACTTTTTCTTTACATAAATATGCACATATACCAGGGACCCTATACCCCATAACCTATTATCCCTAATCAAATTGTGGACAAAAAATACATAATGGAAATGCCTATTCTGGTTTCACAAATTAATCCTTAAATATTACAAATCCCTCACACATTTAAAGACTAAATAAAAATTTACAATTTATATTATAATGATTAAATATGATTTTGGTCCCATAATTTTAGGTAAATTTTAAAATTAGTCCATTTTGAAATTTTAGATCAATTTAATCTTTCTTTTTTTGAAATACGTAAATTTAGTATTTTTAATCAAATTTTGTTAGATTTATTTGATGTTTTCTACATATTTTAGAATTATATTTGAGTTGTTTATATTGTTTGACACATTTTTGTTTTAGTGTTAAGTCAAATACTATTATAAAACACGTTTGACATGTCAAATAAACTTAACAAAATTTAATTAAAATGACTAGATTTATAAAATTCGAAAGATAAAAGATTAAATTGGTCCAAAGTTTCAAAATGAATTAATTTCAAAATTCACTGAAAATTAAGGGACAAAAACATATTTAACCTTATTATTAATTACTAAAATGAGTGTTTACATTTTAATATTAGAAAGTTTATGGAAATTTAAAATGAGTAAAAGATGGGATCAGATTCTATCCAAAGTCTACTTTCTGGGTATATAATGTGATAATGATCAAAATCCTTTACAATTTTCCTTTTGGAATAAAATGATCTTAATTTGACGTCATAAAGGAATCAAAGAGAAATGTTGCATTATTCTGTTGTATAATATTCTTAGTACTCAGAGACAGATTTTGTTCCATAATTGACACCACTGTACAAATTATACATCATCGTCAACATTCATAATCAGGTTACGACAGATACAGATTGAATTGAATCTATGCATTGTGTCATGTCTTCTCTTTGTCACCAAAACAAAAGGAAACGAATATAAAAAAGTTTTTTTTTTTCTTACACTATAAGGAGAATGTCTCAATGTTATCCATGTATACATGTTCTGCTAAGTTCAAAAGCACGTTTAGAATTGAGAATAAAAACTATTTATATGTGTTTTATTTTATTTGAAATATTTATTTAAGAACAAAACAAACACTAAAGTATTATTCTGTGTGATGCTGCTGGTTATACAATTCCATGAATTATTGTACAAAAAGCACGACAAATAATGCTTTATTTTGCATATATGTCTCGTTGACATTGTGGTTACGGGAGTTATAAAAAGAGAAGATTATGACAATGGAACGTACTTCCAGAAAATTTTGATGTTTTTTAGTGGTACGTGTAAATCTATCTAATATGTTAGAAATCTTACCTCAATTAAAGATAAGACAATTTCATAATATATATAAGTAAAATGTAAATCTCACTTTACAAACCGGTTTTATAGGGTTGAGTTAGGCTTCAAACCCACTTTTAATATGATATCAGAGTCAAGTTAGAGCCTGTCCTGGAAAATGGATTAAAAGTTCCATATCGACAATAAAATAATTTAATTTTATAATGATAATTTCATAATATATAAGTTACGTATAAACCTCGTTAAAATTTAAATTTAGGTTTTAAAATTTTGTGTTCTATTAAAGTATCTCTATTTTTATATAAGTTGATATGTGAATTATTAACAAAAGTTCACATAGGGTGCTATATTTTTCATATGTGGATTATGCACTACACAAATAACCAAATCATTTCTACTTTCCTTAACATTTCACCAATTGTTTCTCATAAAACTCATATGTGAGTGGATAATCACTATTGGGGGTGCACTCAGTTGTGAAGGCCCATAAAAGGCCCAATTAGCCCAAAAAACTGAAAATGTTTTCCAGTATTTTAAGTAAAAAAATTGGAAAAAATGCAAAATTTCAGGGAACTGTTGGATGGGAATGCTGATCTTCAAAAACACCTGAACATGAACTCAAATGTGTGTCTCGTAAATAAATTTTTGGGGTTTTTAAGTTCTCCATTCGTATGGAAAAGATATTTTCTATCTTTTTGGTTTTTAATACTTACATGTTAATATATTATACATGTATACAAATATTTATTCAAATAATTATACTATTCCTGTTAATTTAAACTAAACGGAGATTATGTACTTTGTATCACAGCCAACTTAAATATATATTAATTTTAGTTCCAAGATTTTTATATATCCGAAATATTTTGCAAAGATCAAAGAGTTGTAATTGATAATTGATATTGTAATAAAATATATGTATGAAGGTATTTAATAATAGTTATAGTTTTATTAAAATCATATCAAATTACTATAATCACCTGCAAACAATCAGAACAGACATAAATCATGTCAAGGTCAACTAACTAATATATGAAAATAAAATTCTTAGGTACAACCAAATATTCTTTTCACTAAAATTAAATCTTTAAGAATGAACGAGGTCACACACACACACACATATATATATATATATATATATATATATATATATATATATATATATATATATATATATATATATTAATGATGAACATGGTAGTGAAAAATTCCATTATTATCTCTAAAAATAGTACACATTCCATTACTAAAAGCTATCAATGTGTACCGTTTGGTTGGAATTTTTCAAGGGCATCTGTTAGGAGGAAATTCCATTTCTCCACCTTATTTTGATTTTAAGGAAGTTTAACAAAAAAGGATATTTTGTTTTTTATTTTTATTTTTAAATTTGAATGATTAGAGCATTTCCAAAAAATGTTTAACAACTGTATCATAAATAGTTAGAGATGTTTCAAACAATTTTAATATTGGAAAAATGTGAATGTTATTTGAAATATAATGTTTTATTATTGGAAGAATATGACTGGACCATAAAAATGATTATTTTATTCCTGTCTGTAATATCAAAACCTCCTATATGTAGAAAAATAACAAATGAATTACCAATATAAAGACCAAAATGTAAGAGCATATCAAAACGAAGAAAATAACAAACAGAAAAAAAAATCATGACAAAATAAATAAATCAAAAACAAATAGTAGGACTCTAACATTAAATATTTATAACTTTGTGAGAAGAAATTTTACCATTGTAAAGGTTTATTCACATAACATAAATGATGCTCATTGTAAGAAAAAAAAAAAAGGTTTTTATATTTTTCCTACCTCACACATTAGATCCCTATTTTTGTTGTTTAGTTGTGTCTACTCAATCCTAATACTTTTTCTTGTTCAATTAGGTCTCAATTTTCGTTAATTTTGTTCAATTTGGTCTTTTGTTTTAATGTCATTTAAATATTTAATGATTAGAAACGATGATTTCCACGTGTCACTACATGTTTTTTTTTTAATTTAAATTTTTTTAATATTTTTTTTAAATTTTTTTGAAAAAATGTCTACGTGTTAATCTAACCGTTTGTTATGTGTCAAAGTCAATGTTTTTATATTCAATTTGGTCCGTATAATCGATATTTTTGTTTAATTTAATCCCAATTTTTTGTTTTAAAGGAAACACTTTTATCATTCCAAATTGAGACCAAATTTAATTTTCATGTAAATGTTATAATCATGTTTTTACTAAAATTCATATTTTTATTAAATATTTTTGGTTTAGGGTTAAATTAGTTTAAAATTAGAATAGAAATTTTTAGTATGAGAACTAATACCATTAATCTAAAATTTTAAGTGGTTAAAAATTACATAATCACATGAAGTGATGATGTTTCTCCACACTTTTTAACCTCTCCAAATTTTATAAATCACATTTGATTTTTAACCTTTTAAATTTATAGATCAGTGATATTAGTCTTTATTCTTAAAATTTTAGTTTTAATTTTAAACTAATTATAACCCCAAAGAAAAAATATTTAATAAAAATGTGCATTTTAATAAAAGCATTATTATAACTTTTACATAAAAATTAAATTTGATCTCAATTTGGAGAAAAAAAATTGTTTCATTTCAAACAAAAAATTAGGACTAAATTGATCAAAAATAATGAATATAGAAAACAGATTGAATATAAACATAAATTTTGACACGTGACACGTTATTGGGTTGATACGTGAATATATTTTTCAAAAATTAAAAAAATAAATAAATAAACTACGAAGTGACACGTGTCCATCACTGTTTATCATCATTAACTATTTAAATGACGTTAACAAAAAATAATCAAATTGAACAAAATTGACTAAAATTGGAACTTTGAAGAAAAGAATATATTAAAACTAAATTGACACAATTAAATAAAAATAAGGACCAAATTTGTATTTTACCCAAAAAATTAAATTACATGTATTCATTGTTTCTCTTGAATCTCAACATGTGCTCCACACCTTCCTTCACCCTCAATTCAAGATCATTATCTTGAAAATCATTTTCAACACCTACCATTTTTTTTTTTTATAAATTTGTTTGATTAAAGATAAAACTTGTTTTGTTTTATCATTTTAATAATCTTAGATTAACAAAACATGCAACTCAAAAAGGTTCACTAAACATAAATTTAATCTACATTATTATATAAGTGTGAAAGCATACATATAAAAATAAAACAAGAATATGAACACATAGGATCAGCAACAGAACAAACAGAGGATAAAATTATAGTTCTTATAAGTTTAGCATTGAACATCAGTTTAATACATAATATTATACAAATGAGAAAACTTGCTTCTAAGAAAAGAAGATAAACATGCACATGGAGCAAAAGATAAAACAAAACAAGTATAATAAAAAATAAGCTCAATTCAAAAATTCAAAGGAATTGTAAATGTTACAAAAATATGATTTTATCTACATTAATAATTTATTTTATAGGTAATGAACAATTTTTGTAAATAATTTGATATTATATATGAATTACCTACTAAATAATTTGTTGGTAGATAATTTTATTTACGAAATATGCATTAATGTCTTTTTTATTTATCTGTAACAAAATTGAATCACTTATAAAATTCAATAACATCCAAGTGGATAAGAGATATGAAAACTTGTTAGAAAGGAATTTAGTGTAGCATTCTTAATGTCATACAAAATACAATATTGAAGTTGATTGTGTTGAAGGAATCAATTATTGAAGTTGAGTTGATCACTCACTAATTTAATGTTGAGAGATGATCAAAGAAGTATACAACTAAACTTGGTATGTTCAAAAAGATAATAACGAGACAATTAAAATCTTTTATAGAGCAAACTTCACCCCATAGTTCAAAAGTGTAACACATCATTCATACATGGAATTTTCACGGAATATTAAGGGAGAAATTTAAAACTCAACATGCTTGATTACTATTTAAGAATTAAACCAAAATAATATTAAACATTTGAGAATAATTCTTCAAAAATATCATAGCTTTTTTTCTTTATGTTCGTACTCATCGTATAATAAAGATCTAGTACAAACGCTAGTTTACATATTGGTATGCAATTAAAGAAAAAAGATGACAACTACTAATTACTTAAATTAAAAAAGTCATAATAAATGTGTTTAAAATGTAAAATTCTTATAAATGACATCAATAACATGTTTGAGAAGTAACAAGAAGATCATGAAAGATGTTATGACTTTTTTTATACTACATTTAATTTTTACTATTGTTCATTTATTTAAATATTATGTAATTCACGTAATTTTCAAATTAAAATATTTGCATGTATTATTAACTATTTAATTTCTTAAGGACAAGTTGAACTATTTTTCGTAAAATATAATTAATTTCAATTAAACTATATAAATAAATATTATTGTATATCATAATTGTTGAAGATTCCACATTGGCGAGAGATTAGTTAGAGGTACGATATTAGTGCAAACCTCATCTTAAAAGTTGATTTTGTAATGTTGAGTTATGTTTAAAGTTCATTTTTTTAAATCGTATTAGATTTATCTGAAAATGATATTTGTAATTTATTGGACCTACCGTGTCACCCGCTATAGGACCACCATTAATGTTTAGTCTCATGCTTCAAATGTATATGTCTCATCATGAGGGAGTTGTTGGAGAGTCCACATCGATCAGAGAGGTGTTGGATACAAACCTCATATCATAAGTCAATTTTGTAAGGTTGAGTTAATTTTGGTATGTGGTCACAATAATCATACTAAAGTTGTATACTGCTATTTAGAGGCTGATTAGCAAGGATCTTCTAATAGAATGTCACTTCCAAATATTTTCAATAAGTCTTTACGTGAAACTTAGAATTAATTATTATAGAAACTTGGTACATAGGATTTATATATACTAGTTTAAGAGAAAGCGTTAGATATTGTTAAGATATCATAAAATATTATTAATTACAATATTACATGTTATTTTTAAATATAACGCCTTAGACTTATCTCCTTGTATTTTTTTTATTTATAAATACATAATCTTAAGTAGGGGTGGCAATTAGGGCCTCGCCCGGCGAGCCGACCGGTAGGCCCGCACAAAATACGCGGGGCGGGCCTAGAAGTTGAACTCGCAAGCCCATCACACCCCGGTCCGCATAAGCCCGCGACCCACACCCACAAGCCCGTATAAAAAAAATTTGCACTTGTGTATATTAGTTACTTCTTTTATGGACTCTTGCATTAATGTTCTAAATTCTTGTATAACTAGAAAAGACAAATATTATGTATTTTTTAATGTGCTTGTACATTGTGTATGTCATAGTATAAATATGAATATGATGAAAATGTTGAATTATCAATTTATCATCCAACTTCCCAAAGTCTTTACTTAATTTTGTGAACTTCTTGAAGTTTTTCAATTTTAACATTGAAAGTTTTATCATAAGAATTAAAAAAAAAAAAGCGGATCAGCCCGCGGGCTCACGAGTCTGCAAGCCAAGTGATGTGCGGAGCGGACCAATGATTGCAATTCGCATAAATTGTGTGAGACAGCCCACGATGTGCGAGTCTTATGCAGGCCGAACCTAAATAGATCGGATCGGCTCGCATTGCCATCCTAAGTGCTCAATACACATTAATAACTCATCTGATCTCTTTTTTTCTTTTATGTTAACAATAATCAGGTTTAGCTAAAAATTATTAAATATTGAGTTGCTTGTTTACTTTTTTTTTTCCCAATATAATAAAATTGAATGTAAATTCTTTAATGATGATATGGAATAGTGAGATTCACATTTTACATCTATTTTATTATAGAAAACAACTCATGGGAGATATTTCAACAAAGTTGCCCTTTAAAGAGCTTGTAAAGAGGAACCAAAAATTAAAATAGTTTTGAAATAATATAAGAAAAACCTATACAAGTTGAATACAAATATTATATTCAAATTGATTAAATTTCATTAAGTTGAATTAAATACATGTTACATATCTTTTATTCCAATTTAATTTTTGTTTCTATAAATAGTTATAAAGTTGATTCAAAGATGGGCTAAGAATTAGATGCCAAAAGAGAAAGAAAGTAGAAGAATTTGAATTGAAAATGGGAAAATGGATAAATAAGAAGAATGTGAGGTTGCAAAGAAAATATGAAAACTTGTTTTGGCAAAGACGGCGGTTGCGAATGTAATCTTGAAAGAGAAAGTGAAAAGGACGAGACATTGCAGAATGAGATACGAGCAGAATCTGGTACGCACCAGACCACCTAGCTTGTAATTATAGACCAATTCAAAAACTCTTCTGTCTCTATAATGTTTTTCCTTTTTTTCTCGGATATGTTAATTCTTTACAATGTTGTCATGCTACCTTCGTCTAAGATCCTAAGTCCGACAGTGACTTCTGTACTAAAACCCTAATTGCAAGTTGCTGTACTATTTTAAAAAATTCATTTTCTTCATTATTCTTCATAGTAATGCTTCCCCAGAATTTTGGTGGAATATGATTGCATAAGGTTTCAAACTCAGTATTAGTTAGATAATAAATTTACGCCAATAACTACTTTTATTATTTTTTTAGGATTAAATATCTTTTAATCTATAAATTTGGACATGAAATTAGAATTCATTATTATCCGAAATTTTGATTTGATATATTTTTATCTTCAAACTTTAAAAATGAGTGGATATAACTTCTTAACCCAGATGTGTTATTTTTTTTTACGTGTTAAACGACCTTCTAAACTGCATTTAAGTTAAAATATGTCATACAAGTGTAAACCATTCGGACGTTAACCCGAAACGTCGCTTAACACGTCAAACAAATTTTACCTTATTAAATTAAAAATATTATATTCATTCTTTTTTAAATTTTGAGGGTAAAATTGTTTCAAAGTTTTACATAAGCATTATGTCAAAATTTTTTATAAAGACGAATTTCAATTTTATATTAAAGTTTAAGAATTAAAAATATATTTAACTTTTTTAACTATTCTTTTGTTAATTTTAGGTTAAATTACTCTTTTGATCTTTGTTTCGTTAAGAAATGTCAAATTAGTACTCCAATTTTTTTTTATCTCAATTTGGTTCTGATTTTTTTAAAGTTATTCAATAAGATTAATTTTTCACAAACAGTGTTAAATTTAGTATCACATGTCAATTTGTGTTTTTTTATTTGCTTTTATTTTATTACTAATTTTTTTTAAAAATTTGCACGTGTTACCACATAGTTGTGTCACGTGGACAAAGTCTCAAATTGATCTCTATATTTGTTTTTAGTTTTAATTTAGTTCCAATAACAATATTGTCCTCATTTAAATAGAGACTCAATTCACTTTTTGAATAAATCATATGTTGGTATTCTTACTAAAATTAACATTTTTATTAAATATTTATGTAAATATTTTTAAATTAACTTTAAAATTTATAGGAAATTAATGACTGAGATCATGTTAATTAGTGTTTGAATGTGATTATTAAATCGAATGTGAAACAGACAACAAAACATGCAACAAAAAAACATAAAACAAATTAAAATTAATAAGTTGAATAGTATAATTATCAAAATTTAAGTATTAACTCTATCAATTCACCCATGTGAGTTGTCCTAAATATTTCATATGGATTTTAAAGCTTGTTAAAAATATTTTTATAAATATTTAATAAAAATGTCAATTTTAGTAAGAATATCAGCATAAGATTTATATAAAAAGTAGTTTGAGTCTCAATTTAGAGAGGAAGGACAATATTGCTCAATTTTTATAAAAAAAATTGACTAAATTGAAACTAAAAAACAAATATAAAAACAAAATTGAAACTTAGTCAATGTGGCATAACCTTGTAGTGACATATATAAAAAAATTATTTAAAAAAAATTAAAAAAAAATTAAAAAATCACAAATTAACATGTGATACTGACTTTAACATTGTTTATGAAAATTAACGGTAAAAATTAAATTAAATCACTTTAAAAAAAAGTATGACTAAATTGGAAAAATAAACCGAAAAATCAATTTGACATAAAAAAACAACGAATAATTTAGCTCTGATTTTATTTTAGGTGAGAAATTATTTACGATAAATAGTAGTTATCATGATATGATATCATGATAAAAAGGTAGAAGTGTTTCTTTGAATTTTATCCAAGAAGATGCTAGATGTTGTGAATAATAATATGCCACGGTAAAATGAAGTCTCTGTCTTGAAATAAATGATAAAAGAACAAAACCAAGTGAAAATATTTGTTGAATTATAACTCTAGAAGCACCCTCATGTGTGTGCTTTTAGAAGTCATTGAGATGTGAGACACTTTTAGTGTGTTAGGAATTCAAGTGTGAGTCTAAGTCCCACATTGACCAGAAATGAGAAAGTAGAGCACTATATAAGAATAAAGACCCATAAACCCATTGCCTTAAGGTTTTGGGTTGAGAGTGGTGTCAATGTCTTATGTGGTTGGGCTCAGGTCTCATTGGTGTTGTTCTCCCCGGTGAAACCCCCTCTGTAAAACTTGACAAGTGGTAT